>Ga0326728_10002928_pt1 | contig 55224 bp, 43 predicted proteins | sample MB3enrmetagenome_FD_207602 | JGI IMG/M metagenome (GOLD analysis project Ga0326728, IMG submission 207602) | Lab enriched peat soil microbial communities from McLean, Ithaca, NY, United States - MB31MN | ecosystem: Environmental > Terrestrial > Soil > Wetlands > Peat | place: USA: New York... | reverse complement strand
GGATCGCAAGCAGCAAATCGTTCAGCAGCTCGTCGGACCCATTACCGCGCTTCAGAAGGCTCTTCCAAGTGCAGGGGAAGTTCTGTTTTCCCTTGACAGGCCCTTATCATGGATGTCCCCGTATCTCACGTATCTCACCGTGTCTCCCAAAATCGTTCACTCCGACAGGCTCTCAGGCTGACTGGTTTTCTTATGGTTTTCTTATATTTGCAGTGTAGGTGCCAAGGTGTAATTGGTTGCTGTCCCCGTTCATACCGTAGACATTCTGCGCACGGGAACCGTGATATTTAATACAAATAGACCTTATTATTACCATAATAATAAAATAATAATACTTGACATTCCGACCGTGCCGCCATAGAAGGCTAGATTAGGAGTTGCGTATGTTATCGAGAGCAAGCCTTTACCTGACGCTTGTGGTTCTGACTTCGCTGCGGATTTACGGGCAGGCCTCGCTCCCGCCGGGGTCAATCGATGGAGCTGTCACTCCCGAACAGATCCCGGATGTCGTCGCTACGCGGCTCTTCTTTGCCGTGATCGCCGGCCCGGTCGTCCCAAACGCGGCACCCGTCGCCAATCCCAAGCAGGCCGCGAGGCTTTTGCCGATCGGGCTCAACGCAGCTGACACCGGCGCGTTGCTCCGGGCCGCTGGCACATGGCAGACCAGCGTTTCCGCCGCCAAGGTTCCCGCCGCAGCGGGAACCGCGGTCGACTTGGACGGGCTCACCCAGAGTGTTATTACATCTCTGCAGGGGCAGATGAACTCACAGGGGTTTGCTTCGTTTCTGGCCTACGTCCGATCACAAAAGAAATATATGCAGAGAATCCCGGTACCAGCCATGGCGCATTGAATTCGTGGTTGACAGGAGGTCCAACAATGATCCAGCAGATCTACCGGTCCCTAGCACTTCTGACCATCGCGGTGGCCGCCCCGGCCCAGGTCATGGACATCTACAATAGCCCTTCGTCCGATGGCACGTATGTGTACGATGCCGGCGTGATCCAGTATAGCGCCGGCGAGGGCTGCACCATGTGCGCCACCGCGACTCACACATACCAGGGGAGCGTGGTCGTCACCTCTCCGTCTGGCAGGCAAGGCTCATGCAGTTTCGACACTGCGCAGTCGGCGGCGAGTCCTCTGAATCTGCAATGCGAGGCTAGCATTCCGATTGACGGCGAAGAGGGCAACTTCACCGCAGTGTACAACCCAACAGTCGTGTGCTCGATGTTCGGTACGTTGCTTAACGCCAGCTTGTTCGACGTAATTGGTGTTGGTGTCTCCGCGACGAACTACAAGCAATCCTATGTAGGCAGGAGTAGCTGCGTGTACAGCCAGGATTGCGACGTTACACCGACGTGCGGTACGGCACAAGGATATGCGAACGTAACCGCGAGTCCTCCGTGCATGCAGTACTATCTGCAGCAGTTTACATCGGTCATATACACCACTGGTCGCGTGTGCTACGCGGTTCCATACATTCCGCCCAACTACTTCAGCGGCGCACAGAACGCACGGGTACCCTGCGACTAGGTCTGGGAGTTTGACGCTTAGGTTCGGGTAATAAGAGCACGCAACAGGTCTTCGGTACTGACGGAGTCCTCAGCCACCGAAGTGTGTAATTTCAAAAGGAGTTGCCGCAGAAAGTCAGGGCCCCCCACACGGGCCACTGCTCCTCGGGCAGCCCCTACTGCACGTACTGATTCCGAAATAAGGTCAGCAGCATCCTGCGCTAACGGAAGATCAATATTCGGGGCGGGAATGTATCCGCCAGTGTTCGGTGGCCCAGTGTCGAGCGAGAATTGAGCCGCGTTGAGAAGGGTGCGGGCGGAATCGGAGGACAAGAGCATGCTCTGGCCCGTCGCCATACGGGAATGTAGCGCGATAATGCCGAGTGCCAGATGGCGCAGCTTTATCTGCTCGCCTTTTTCACTCCTCGCCGAGTGGAAAGCCCATAGCAAACAGTCCCACGCCGTCTCGTCGAAAACGTCTCCGGTATCCATCTCCGTCATGATTTGATTTTACCCAACTCGAGCGTCATCGCCAGATCGTTCCCCGCGGCGTCGTCCTTCGCGGCTTCTGTCGGCTTACTTCCTTATTCTTTCCCCTCGGGGATCATCGCGCTGGCGGGTTACTGGATTTGGCGAAGACGGCGGGCGCGAGCCAGGTGAGGGCCGATGAAGGTAAGGGACGTAATCAAGGCGATGGGGACGGACGGTTGGGTGCTGGACCGGACCCGGGGCGACCACAGGCAATACCTCCACCCCGCCGGACCGGAAGCCGGGCACGGTAACCGTTCCCGGTCACCCAGGAGATGACTTGCCAGCAGGAACGCTAAGCTCGATACTGAAGAAGGCAGGGCTGAAGAAATGAAGAAGTACGCGGTCGTTTTCGAGAAGGCACCTAACAACTGGGCCGCCTACGTGCCGGACCTCCCTGGCTGCGTGACCACTGGCCGGACCATCGAGGAGACACGCCGCCTGATCGCGGAAGCAGTTGAGTTCCATATAGAAGGAATGCGTCTGAGGGGTGAGACCATACCCGAGCCGACTGCGGTGGCAGAAGCGGTAGAGGTCCAGGCGGCGTAAGGCGGGCGGTTTGCCTCAGACCGACAAGGTCTTCACGCAGTTTCGCGGTTTCGTAGCCTGTCCCCGTATCCCGCTACGACTACGGGACCGTAGCTACAGAAAACCGATTGAGTAAGTGCAGTGGAAGCCCCTTAGGGCTTTGCGGGCGGCGGCTGCCAGAGCTCGATCTTATTCCCATCCAGGTCATAGATCCAGGCAAAGCGACCGTAGGATTCATCCCCTCGTTTGGCGTCAATCTTTACTCCCTCTTGTTTTAAGCGGTCGAGCAAAGCATCCAGATCGTCCACGATGTAGTTGACCATGAACGGTTGCGTGACTGGGATATAGTCGGTGGAGTCGCGAAAAATGGTCCAAACCGTAACGTGTTCCTTTTGCGGGTCGTCGTGTTCGCGCCACGGAAGCATCACGCCTCCGCCTTTGTCAGCGAGTCCAAGATGCTTCGCATACCATTCGCGCATCTGATCGCGGTTAGCGGATTTGAAGAAGACGCCGCCGATTCCAAGGATGCGCCCGCGCTGCTCCGTTTTGACGGGCGGCTTCGACTTTTCAGGTTGCGGAGATTGCACTTCCTGTCCTCCTTTTGAGTAGGCCGAGACGAGCAACAGCGAGCCGAGCGCGATTGTGCTCCAGGGTATTCCTTGCATCTGTGGATTATACACAAGTTTCGATTTGAATGGATCACCGCCTTGGCGGGCGGGTCGGCCTGCTGCGCTCATTGCGTTGGCGGGCTCGCTGGTCTAGCGAAAGTCGCGGGCGCGAGCCAAGTCAGCGCCAGCGCTACCGTCACCACCACCGCGCAGCCGATCACGTTGTACCAGAGATAGGAAATGTTGCCGCGCAGGAACGTCCAGAAGATGGCGGCCTCGCCCGCCAGCATCCCTAGGAATACCGCCGTGCCGCCGACCCTCCGGAAGGCGAAAGCCACCACGAAGCAGCCCAGCAGCGAGCCGTAGAACAGCGAGCCCACCACGTTGACGGCCACGATCAGCGATCCGAGCTTCTTGCCCCAGCCGGCGAACGCGACCGCGTAAACGCCCCAGAACAAGGTGGCCCAGCGCGAGGCCGTCAGATAATGATGATCGCTGGCGCCGCGATGGAAGTGCCGGCGGTACAGATCCACTACGGTGACGGTGGCGAGCGAGTTGATCTCGCCCGAGCTGGCGGACATGGTGGCGGCGAACACCACCGCAATCACCAGCCCCACGATGCCAGCCGGCAAATAGCGCGTCACAAACGAGAGGAAGATGTAGTTGGTGTCGCTGAAGTTTTTCTCGCCACCGTGCGCTTCCACCAGGCGCGCGGCGCTCGAGCGGGCCGCATCGAGCGACTGCTGCGCGCCGCGGTAATCGGCGAGGCTGCGCGCGTGCGCCGCACCGTCGCCGGCCTTATGCGCCTGCGCCAGCGCCAGCGCGGCTTCCCGGCGCCGCTCAAACGCCTCGTGATACCGTGTTTCGACGCCGTGGTACTCGCTCGATTGCGCGATGCGCGCGAGCTCGGTGTGTTGGAACAGCACCGGCGGCTCGACGAACACGTAGAAGACGAACACCATGGCGCCGATGAAGAGGATGAAGAACTGCATCGGAATCTTGGCCACGGCGTTGAACAACAGGCCGATCCGGCTTTCCATGATCGAGCGGCCAGTGAGATACCGCTGCACCTGCGATTGGTCGCAACCAAAGTAAGACAGAAACAGAAATGTGCTGCCGATGAGGCCGCTCCAGATATTGAAGCGGTCGTTCCAGTCGAAGTTGGTGGTGACGGCGTTGAGGCGGCCCGCTGCGCCGGCCAGAAACACCGCGTCGCCGAAGGAGACCGAATGCGGCAGGAGCACGATGACGGTGATCAGCGCAATCAGCAGGCCCAGGAAGATGACGCCCATCTGCTGCACGTCCGACCAGGTGACGGCCTTGATGCCGCCGATCACGGTGTAACTGACCACGGTCGCGCCCATCAGCAGCGTGGTCGAGCGCTCCGGCCATCCCAGGATCACCGATAGCACGATGGCCGGCGCGTAAATGGTGAGCCCCGCCGAGAGGCCGCGCTGGCACAGGAAGATGACGCTGGCCAGCGCGCGGGTCTTTGCGTCAAACCGGTTTTCCAGGTACTCATACGCGGTGTAGACGCGGGCGCGATAGAACACCGGAACCACCACGGCGCAGACCACGATCATGGCGATGGGCAGGCCGAAGTAAGCCTGCACGAAGCGCATGCCATCCACGTACGATTGGCCTGTGGTGGAGATGAACGTGATGGCGCTGGCCTGGGTGGCCATGATCGAGAGCGCCATGGCGTACCACGGCATGGTCTTGCCGGCGAGCAGGTAGCGGTCCACCGTGTTGCTGCCGCGGCTGCGGTATAAGCCGTAGGCAACGATGGAAACCAGCGAAGTGAGCAGGACCACCCAATCCAGGGCTCTCATCGGTAGGCACGCGCGAAAAAGTAGGCCGCCAGAATCACGCCCGCGAGGTAGATCAGCACGGCCGCATAGACGCGCCGCCAGCTACCCAGAAACGGCGGCGGCGAGTCCGGCACATCGCGAAGCTCCGGCATGTGAGGCAGTGTAGCACGGGAGGAATGGGGACGAAATCCGCGGCGATCAGGAGGTGTGGTGGTAGGATCAGAGTTGGATGTCCTTTGTGGCGCAGAGGATCAGGAGGAGTTAGAAAATGCGTCTGTCCCCTTTACGTCCAGAAAATGCGTCTGTCCCCTTTACGCTCCTCTGCCGGGGACATGAACTACTGGACGCTGGCCTTTATGGGTCCCGGCCCACAAGCGCGTAAGCAACCCAACCGATTCATTGATGTGGTCGAGGAGATCCGACGCGGTGTTGAGAAGCTAGACTGGCAGAAGGCGAAGGCAGACAAAAAGTAGGCGATAAGAAGAAAACGAGAAGAAAACGGGACAGACGCATTTTCCGCCCCTAAGAAAACGGGACAGACGCATTTTCCGCCCCTGGAGCCGGCAATGGCCGCCCTCTCTATCCTCACTTCCCGTACGGCGCCAGATCCGGCGGGCCATGCCAGTTAGCGTGCAGCACCCCATATAGTCCGCGCCTTCCTATTTCCCGCCTTCCCGTGCCACAGCATGCACACGGAAGCATCGTGAGTTCTCATCCCAATAGACCCGGGCCTTATTTGCCTCCCAAGCCTCAAGGCACTTCCTCCGGACGTATTCCCGGCCATGCTCCTTAAGAAACTCACGCCAGCAGGTCTCGGTTGGCTCGGATTCGTTACACGTCAAATCCGGCAACCCCGGTAGAGTAGCGCTCGCCCAATCCGAATCCCTGAATAGATCCATCAATATGAAGTAGGCGACGTCACCGTTCGCCGTATAGCTCCAGTACGGGAATTGGGGTCTCTTGGTCCTCCGCGCATCAGTTATGCGCGATATCAGAAGTGGTATCGCTGCCGTTCCCTGAGCGATGATGCGGTCAGGAAATCGTGACGGGCAGTATTCATGGTCTTGCACACGGCCTTTTGTGCACAGAAATAGGTAGGTCTTGTTGAAGTCGAGGCTCTTGGCGCGTAGATCTCCAGCCTTTAAGTGATATCCGGCCGAAAACACCACAATACCTGCAATGATAATCGAGCGGCGAATGCAAGACATCTTGTCCATCCTCAGAAGAAAACGGAAGAAAACGGAAGGGGGAGAAAACGGGACAGCAGACGCATATTCCGCCCCGGAGCCTCTGCCGGCTGCTTTGCCAACCTCACTTCCCATACGCTGCTAGCTCCGCCGGTCCTTGCCATGGCGCGTGCAGCAACCAGACTCGCCGGCCGGCGTAGTATCGCAACAGTTCTTCGGGATGGTCCGCTTCCCACGCCCACACCACGTCCGATTTATCGATGTCGGGCTCGTTGTACACCCACTGCTCGAAAGGATTGTCGCCTTTGTACCATCGAACCAGGATCAGATGCTTCCCGCCCAGCCGCCGCAGCTTAGTCAGGACATCGGCTCGATGGGTACCTCCGGGCAAGGTGTAGCACCATGTCATGGGAAAATCGGGCGGGTGATATGGCAGCGGTTGGGCCACCACGCGTGCGGCCACCATCGCGGCACAGACGAGCGGTATCGCTCGGACCAGGAACATTCCGGACGCTTGCGTGCGGCGTCTCCACAAGCGGAGGTGCCGCATGGACTGCAACAAAACCGCATAGAGCAGCGCGGTCGCCGGAGCCGCGTAGTGCGCGTAGAACCAGATGTTAGCTCCCAGCCCCGCAAGAAATACCAGGCCCGCAATTAGCAGAAAGCGGATTCTCCTGTCTTTCAGCACCCAAGGCAGCGCGAATAGGGGCAATGTCAGAACAGGGCCAAGATAGAATAGCCAAAAATCGCGGATCTTAATCGCAGCCGCCGATAACCGGCCCGAAATGGATCGGATGCCGCGAATGTAATCCATCTCCGTATCCAAATAGAAAGCCCGCAGGGCTGCGTTGCGATAGACCGGCTCCGTTTTGGCCGGCGATTGCCAAATGAAATACGGTGCAATCGCATAAGTCTGTCGCTGCAATTGCTGCGGCGATAGAAATGGATTCCCCGTGACTCGCGACCAATAATAGAGAGTGGCCGCACAGCCGATCGAAAGCGCCACTAACATCGGCAAAGCGACGCAAAAAACCGACACTCGCCAGGAAGGGCGCTTTCGGCCGAGCGCCCAGACCGCCAGCGCAACGGCGACCGGCAGAGCGAGCATGAAACCCTCGTATGGGCGCGAGTTCGCCAGAACGATCAGTCCCAGCGCCATCAGCAAGGCATCCCCGATGCGCTGTTTCCGAATCAGTCTTGGCAGCGCTCCGAGCACAAGCGCGCCCCCAAGCGCCGGGACCGCTCCGCCGTAATAGGTGTTCATCCAATAGCCGAAAATCCCCAGCCGTGCGACTGCGAGCAAACCGCCGAGCAGCGCCCAGGTTGGTGAGAGCCACGCTTGCAGCATCCAGCAAATCGCAGCGCACATCAAGCCGACGCTCAGCCAGACTCCGGCCCATGGATGCCCGGTGACGATTTTCCCGGCAGCGAGAAACAGCCCTTGCGCGGGGAAGTACATCGACATGTAAGTCGGCTGCATCAGAATGTGCGGGCTCTCGAAATGGGTCCACATGGGATGCGCGGGGTTGGTCAGGCGGCCGAGAGCGAACGTATCGCCCGCCAGTAGGTAGCCGAAATCGTCGGCGATCCAGGGCAGGCGCGGAGGCATGATTGGCAGCAGCGCCGTACGGATCGCAATCGGCAGAATTCCCACCGTGACCACGGCTAACGTGCGCCGCCTCGCGAGCCAGTGAAACCAATTGAACCGGCGAGACCATTTGTCGCTCGAATGCGAATTCCGCAGCGCGCTCCGCACCAGGAAAATGACCGCTGCCGCTTCGGCAAAATACAAGAAATACCGGATGACAATTGCCAGCAGCGTGCCCACGAACACTGTCATCTCACGCGGTCCCATCCGGCGCTATTTGATTCGGGCGCATGCCTGTAAAGGAACATTGTAGGCGCAATCGCGTCCCGGATCTCCGCGACGTGCCGCTCACACCGCACGAGGCACCGCTCCCTGACGGTCGCGGCTCCGATTGGGAGGCTGCGCTTTCGGAGCCGCGACCGTCAGGGAGCGGTTGCCGTGATTGGACTGGTTATTTCCTGACAGGCCCCTACCGGCCCACGGTCTTCTCGACCAGTTCCTGCGCGGCGCTCTGAATTTGTCTCAGGTGGGCTTCGCCGGCGAAGCTTTCGGCGTAAATCTTGTAGACGTTTTCGGTGCCGGAGGGGCGCGCGGCGAACCATCCGCGGGCGGTCACCACCTTGAGGCCGCCCAGCGGCGCGCCGTTGGGCGCACGGTTGAGCTTGGCCACGATGGCGTCGCCAGCAAAATCGGTGGCGGTCACCTGCTCCGGCGAGAGCGCGGCCAGCCGCGCCTTCTGCTCCGGCGTGGCCGGTGCGTCGATCCGTTCGTAGACCGGCGCGCCGAATTGTTCGGTGAGCTTCTGGTAGATCTCGCCGGGGTCGCGGCCGGTCCGCGCCAGCATTTCCGCCGCCAGCAAGCCGAGAATGAGGCCGTCCTTGTCGGTGCTCCACGGCTTGCCGTCGCGCCGCAAAAACGATGCGCCGGCGCTCTCTTCGCCGCCAAACCCGAGCGAGCCATCGAGCAGCCCGTCCACGAACCATTTGAAACCGACCGGCACTTCGAACAGCGGATGGCCCAGGTGATTTGCCACGCGGTCGATCATGCTGGAAGAGACCATCGTTTTGCCCACGCCGGCGCTCTCCTTCCAGCCCGGCCGGTTGAGGAACAGATAGGAGATGGCCGCCGCCAGGTAATGATTCGGATTCAGCAGACCCGCGCTGCGCGTCACAATGCCATGGCGGTCGTGATCCGTGTCGCAGGCCCACGCCACGTCGAACTTGTCCTTGAGCGCGATCAAGCTGGCCATCGCGTAAGGCGACGAACAATCCATGCGGATCTCGCCGTCCCAATCGAGCGTCATGAAGCGGAAGGTTGCGTCCGCCCAATCGTGCCGAACCGTGATGTCGAGGCCATAACGTTCGGCGATGCGGCCCCAGTAGGCGATCCCCGCGCCGCCCAGCGGGTCGGCGCAAAGTGAGAGGCCCTCGGAGTGGGCGGCGTCCAGATCCAGCGCCGCGGCCAGGTCGTTGACGTAGTTCGAAACATAATCGAACCGGTTTGTCGCGGCGATGGCGCGCGCGTAAGGGATGCGCCGCACCGGCCGCAAGCCATCGGCCAGGATGGCGTTGGCGCGGTCCTGGATCTTGCCGGTAACTCCGGTGTCTGCGGGCCCTCCGTTGGGTGGATTGTATTTGAAACCGCCGTTGGAGGGCGGGTTGTGCGAGGGCGTAATGACGATGCCGTCGGCAAGGCCGGACGTGCGGCCGTCGTTGTAAACCAGTACGGCGTGCGAGAGCGCGGGCGTGGGCGTGTAGCCCAGGTCCTGATCGACCATCGCGGCCACGCCGTTGGCGCCCAGCACCTCGAGCGCCGTTGCCAGCGCCGGCTCGGAGAGCGCGTGCGTATCCTTGGCCAGAAAGAGCGGTCCATCGGCGCCGTTTTCGTGACGCAGATCGCAGATCGCCTGGGTGATCGCCAGGATGTGGTCCTCGTTGAAGGAGCCCTTGAGCGACGACCCGCGATGTCCCGATGTGCCGAAGCTGACCTTCTGCGCAGCCACGGAGAGATCCGGTTTGGCCGTGTAGTAGGCCGTTACGAGGCGCGGCAAGTTTTCGAGCTCGTTTTCTTTGGGAGCCTGACCGGCACGCGGATTGATCGCCATGGACCCTACCTTAACCGTTTTGGCGAGCCCCGCGCAAATGGGTGCGTGACCCAGTAGGGATGCGGATGCGTGGGCGCAGTTGGGCGGACCCCTGGTCCGCGCGGGACGCCCTCGTCCCGCGGCCGGATTGACAAATCGCGCGAGCAGGCCGACGGGGGCGCCGGCCGCGGACCAGGGGGGTCCGCCCACCCAGCCTTTTTCGGAGGATACTGGAACGTATGCGTCCATTCATTAGTGTGTTTCTGCTGGCGGCCTCGTTCGCCGCTGCCCAAACGGGTCCTCTACTGTTGCGTAAACCGGCGCTGAGCAAGACCCAGATCGTGTTCACTTTCGCGGGCGATTTGTGGAGCGTACCGCGCGAAGGCGGCGAAGCCAGGCGGCTCACCGCGGGCCAGGGCGTGAAAACGAACGCCGCGTTCTCACCCGATGGATCGGCCATCGCCTTCACCGGCGAGTACGACGGCAACGTGGACGTCTTCACCATACCGGCGGCGGGCGGCGTGCCGCGGCGGCTGACGTACCATCCGGGCCGCGACGTAACCGTCGGTTGGACGCCGGATGGCAAGCGCGTGCTTTTCAGTTCGCACCGAGCCGTGCCCAACGATGGCGACCGCCTCTACACGATGCCGGTGGAAGGCGGCGGGCTGCCGGAGGAATTGCCGCTGCCGATCGCCGAAGAGGGTTCCTACTCGCCCGATGGTTCGCACTTGGCCTACGTGCCGCTGTTCCAGTGGCAGGAAGCGTGGAAGCGCTACCGCGGCGGGCAGACGCGCAAGATCTGGATCGCCGACCTGGCGGATTCGAGCGTGGTCCCGATTCCCCGCGACAATTCGAACGATTTCAACCCGATGTGGGTGGGCGACCGCATCTATTTCCTTTCCGATCGCGAAGGGCCGGTGACGCTTTTCTTCTATGACATCAAGTCGAAGAAAGTCACGCGCGCCATCGAGAACCATGGCCTCGATTTCAAATCGGCTTCGGCGGGACCGGGCGCCATCGTGTATGAGCAGTTCGGCTCGCTGAACTTATACGACTTGAAGAGCGGCAAGACCAAGGAGGTTTCGGTCACCCTGGCCGGCGATCTGCCGGAAGTGCGGCCGCACTATGTCAACGTCGGCAAGCGGCTCATCAATCCCGACATCTCGCCCAACGGTATGCGGGCGGTGTTCGAAGCGCGCGGCGAGATCCTCACCGTTCCCGCCGAAAAAGGCGACCCGCGCAACCTGACCCAGAGCCCGGCGGTGATGGAGCGGGAGCCGCGCTGGTCGCCCGACGGCCAGAGCATCGCGTACCTTTCCGACGAATCGGGCGATTACGCGCTGCACGTCCGCAACCAGGATGGCACCGGCGAAGTGAAGAAGATTCCGCTGGGTGAGAAGGCGTTCTTTTCCTCTCCCAACTGGTCGCCCGACAGCAAGAAAATCGCGTACCTGGATAACCACAGCCATCTCTTCTATATCGACCTGGAGCAGAAGAAACCAGTGCTGGTGGAGACGGATTACTACGCCAACGGCAACGGCCTGGCCCCCTCGTGGTCGCCGGACAGCCAGTGGCTGGCGTACTCGAAAACGCTGAAAAGCCACATGCAGGCGATTTACCTCTACTCGCTGGCGGACGGCAAGACGACGCAGGTAACCGACGGTTTGAGCGACGCCGAAAGTCCGGTCTTCGACAAGAACGGCAAGTATCTCTATTTCACCGCCAGCACCAACTCGGGCGCGGCCATGCAGCCGGATATCGAGAGCTTTGTGCGGCCGGTGACGGCCAGTGTGTACGTGGTAGTGCTGTCCAAGGCCGAAGCCTCGCCGCTGGCTCCGGAGAGCGACGAGGAAAAGAAGCCCGACGCCAAGAAGGACGAATCGAAGAAAGACGACGCGAACGACGCCAAGAAAGACGAGCCGAAGAAAGACGACGCCAAGGACGCCAAGAAGGACGACAAAGATAAAGACAAGGACAAGAGCGCGGAGAAGAAGGTAGAGGTGAAGGTGGATCTGGAAACGATCGGCCAGCGCATTCTGCCGCTGCCGATGCCCGCGCGACGCTACGTCGGTCTCGCCACAGGCAAGGATGGCGTGGTCTATGCGGCCGAGGCGCCTCCGCCGGGAACGCCGGGGCCATTCGCCATGACCATCCATCGTTTCGATCTGAACAAGCGCAAAACGGACACCGTGCTGAGCGGCGTCAGGAACGTGAATATATCCTTCACCGGCGAAAAGCTGCTCTACCAGCAGGGCGACAAGTGGACCATCGCCGATGTTCCGGCGCCGCCCTCCGACGCTCCCGACGCGCCGCCGGCCAAACCGGGGAACGAAAAGGCGCTGAAAACCGCGGATCTGGAAGTGAAAGTGGACCCGGCCGCCGAATGGAAACAGATGTTCCACGAGGCGTGGCGCATCGAGCGCGATTTCTTTTACGATCCCCATTATCACGGCCTGGACCTCGGGTCAGCCGAAGAGCGTTACGCCGCGTACCTGAGCGGCCTGGCGTCGCGCGACGACTTGAACTACCTGTTCACCGAGATGCTCGGCAACATCACGGTGGGGCACATGTTCCTGGGCGGCGGCGACCGGCCGGAGGTGAAGCATGTTTCCACCGGGCTGCTGGGCGCCGACTACAAAATCGAAAACGGGCGGTACCGCTTCTCCCACGTGTACAACGGAGAGAACTGGAATCCCGATACCAAGGCGCCGCTCACGCAGCCCGGTGTCAATGTGACCGCCGGCGATTACCTGCTGGCGGTGGACGGGCGGGAGCTGCGCGCCGCGGACAACATTTACAGCTTCTTCGAGGCCACGGCGGGCAAGACGGTGGTGCTCAAGGTGGGCGCCGACCCAACCGGCGCTGGTGCGCGCGAGGTGAAAGTGGTGCCGGTGGCCGACGAATTTGCGCTGCGGCACCTGGAGTGGATGGAAGAGAACCGGCGCAAAGTGGACCAGGCCACCAATCACCGCGTCGCTTACGTCTACATGCCCGATACCGCCAGGGGTGGTTACACCAACTTCATGCGCTACTTCTTTGCCCAGGTGGACAAGGAGGCGGTGATCATCGATGAGCGCTTCAATCACGGCGGGGCCCTGGCGACCGATATCATCGAGTATCTTGAGCGCAAGCCGATGAGCCTGGTAACCACCCGCGACGGCGCGGATATGGTGCAGCCGCAGGGCGCCATCTTCGGACCCAAGGTGATGATCGTCAACGAATTCGCGGGTTCCGGCGGGGATGCCATGCCGTGGTACTTCCATCGCGCGGGGGTGGGCAAGCTGATCGGCGAGCGCACCTGGGGCGGCCTGGTGGGGCTGAGCGGCTTCCCCGAGTTGATGGATGGCGGCGTGGTGTTCGCTCCGAATTTCGCGGTCTGGAATCCGAATGGAACTTTCGACGTGGAGAACCGCGGCGTAACACCGGACATCGAAGTGCAGCTCGACCCGGCCGCGGTGCGGCAGGGCCACGATCCGCAGCTCGACAAGGCTATCGAGGTGGTGATGCAGGAACTGGCCGCCAATCCGCCCCAGCAGTTCAAGCGGCCGCCGTATCCGAACTATCAGAAGAAGCAGTGAGCGCCCTGTAAATACCGACCCGACCGCTCCCTGACGGTCGCGGCTCCGTTTGCTTTCAGAGCCGCGACCACATGCCAAGTCCCCTAAAGTTCCGTTGCCTCGTTTTGCACAATCCTTCGGAGCCGCGACCGTCAAGGAGCGGTCGCGCCGCAAATGTTAACCAGTCCTCTCACGACAAGTCCCTGAGAGTGCGTTGCCTCGTTTTGCACAATCATGCTAGGGTGAAATGTAAGAATCCTGGAAGTACTTCCTACTGAGGAGAACCAATTATGCCATTAGTGTCGTTGCGGCAGGTCCTCGACGAGGCCGCCAAGGGTGGATACGGAGTTGGCGCGTTCAACGTCAACAACATGGAGCAAATTCAGGCGATCATGGAGGCGGCCCGCGAGACCAAGTCGCCGGTCATTATTCAGGCCAGCCGGGGCGCCCGCGCCTATTCGCAGGACCGCTTTCTGTATCACCTGATGCTGGCCGCCACCGAACTGTATCCGGAGATTCCGACCGTGCTGCATCTGGACCACGGCAACAGCCCGGAAACCTGCTTTAGCGCCATCGAGATGGGTTTCACCAGCGTCATGATGGATGGCTCGCTGCTGGCGGACGGCAAGACGCCCTCGAGCTTCGAGTACAACGTGGAAGCCACGCGCAAAGTGGTGGAAGCGGCGCATGCCAAGGGCGTGACCGTGGAGGGCGAAATCGGCTGCCTGGGTGGCATTGAGGATGGCCACGGCTCCGGCGGGAGCGGTCTGGAACACTTAACCGATCCCGACCAGGCGGTGGCGTTCGTCAAGGCCACCGGTCTGGATGCGCTGGCCATCGCCATCGGCACCAGCCACGGCGCGTACAAGTTCTCCAGCAAGCCAACCGGCGAAACGCTCAAAATGGAGCGGCTGATTGAGATTCACAAGCGGCTGCCCGGCGTCCACCTGGTGATGCACGGCTCTTCCAGCGTGCCGCAGGATCTGCAGGACATCATCAACAAGTACGGCGGCAAGCTGAAGCCGACCTGGGGCGTTCCGGTGGAAGAGATCCAGCTCGGCATCAAGAACGGCGTGCGCAAGATCAACGTCGATACCGACAGCCGGTTGGCCATCACCGGCGCGATCCGCAAAGTGTTCTTCGAGAAGCCCGAGGAATTCGATCCGCGCAGCTACCTGAAGCCGGCGCGCGAGGCCATGAAGAAAGTGGTGGCGCTGCGCATGACCCAGTTCGGCCAGGCCGGCCACGCCGGCGATTACCAGCCGATCAGCCTGGAAACCATGGCGCACAGCTACGCCGCGCAGCCGGTGGCAGTGTAAGCGCTGAGTCACGTCTGCGTTTCGGAGCCGCGACCGGAGGGAGCGGTGCGGCGGCATCAACCACCCCGCTAAGGCGGCGATACCCGGCATGTCGGCGCAAAGGTGAGAATCTTGTCCGCCGGGCGGCACTAACACAGTGGGCAACCCACCATGCTGGGGTCACGATCGCGCCCGTTTCCGTGGCTGCGCACTGCTGTGTTGGTTGGTGTGGCGCTTGGCGGCAATCTGTGGGCGCAAGCGCCTTACTACACCACGGCCAGCATCGTCAACGCCTCCGACTACTCACCCGGGCCATTCGCCCCGAGCTCCGTGCTCTCGATGTTCGGCACCAACCTGGCCTGGACGACCGAGGCGGTAACGCCCGAGACTTTTGCCGGCGGCACCGTGCCAACGCAACTGGCGGCGACCATCGTTTTCATCGACAACATGCCGGTGCCGCTGCTCTATGCCTCTCCCACGCAGATCAATTTTCTGGTGCCTTCCGAGCAAATCCCGGGCGATGTCACGGTGACCGTGGTGCGCCAGGGCTGGAACGGTCCGGCGGTAACCATCACCCTGATCGACGCCGCGCCCGCGCTGTTCGTGATGGATGGCGGCTTCGCCGTCGCGCAGGACTGGAACACCAACTACACGCTGATGACATCCGCCGCGCCGGCGCATGCCGGCGACATAGCCGTGCTCTACGCCACCGGGCTGGGCTATACCGATCCGCCGTTGGCGTCCGGCGCGGTGCCGCAATCCGCCGCTTACGTCACATCCCGCGCCAACATGCAGGTGCTGCTGAACGGCGTTGCCATCGATCCCAGCCTGGTTCTCTACGCCGGCTTGACTCCCGGATATTGCGGCTTGTACCAGATCAACTTCACCATCCCTGCCAACGCCGGTACGAACCCGGAAATCCGCGTGCAGATCGGAACGCAAATCAGCATCCCATCGATCAAGCTGGCGGTGGAATGAGCCAGGAGACGCGACGGCGCGGCGCGTTATGCACTTCTTGCGAAGTGATCAGTATCCGCGATGCGCGTTTTTAAACATCAACTTGCCAGTCGCCAATCCTTCTGGACCGCCAGTTTCCGCTAAGCCCACTTTACTACCGCCTCCAGAACTGCCACTTCTCCCGCTCTTGATGGAGGAGCGTGAAAATAAACCGAACCTTTTGCGGGAAACTCAAGCTCGGGGCAGTGATGTACATGCGCAGAGCTCTGGTCAGGCTCTCGTCGTCTTTATAGCGGAAGGTTGTTACTGTTCCGGAGGTGCGGAGACCAAAGTGGCGGAGATGGGCCGACGGCGACCCCGCGGGTACGGAAAACTCCCGAAAGCGAAGTGCGAGTCTCTCGCTGCGGCACATACCTGCGAACTGGTCAAACAGAGCTGCTGTGTCCATCGTCAGCAGGGAAGCGCTGTGAAAGAACTTCGCCAAGGTTCTCACCGTGTCTCTGATGTCCCATGCTCCGTTCTCGATCACCACGGCAGTCAGACCACTCGTCACCCGATCCCTTGAGTTCCCGATGACTGCTTCCACAGCGCAACGTCCGCCGTACTGCAACAATACACCGTGCGCGGCGCGGCTCAGCTGTAGGACCGTCGGATCAACCCCCGTAGGATCGCGAAGGAACTCCCTGACAAGCTGCTCGACAAGGGTCCTCGACTCACCTGACAACAGGCCACGATCTGCGTCCACGATCGCGTTCAACCTATCAACATGTTCGGTGAGGCTCATGTGCTTAAACACGAGCGTATCTTGTTGCACGACTTTTGGCACGTTCGTTCGTCTGAGGCAGCAACTGGCACTGTTGGAGACGAGGTTATGGCAGAAAAACGGGATTTGTGGAAACTGGCAATCCACCCGGGCGAGCCGCCAACCCGCCAACTGACCCATCACCAGGATTTCGGATGCGCTCACGCTATCGCGCTGCCGCTGCATTCCCCTTCTTCGGCACGCCGTGGGTGTGGCAATCGACACACTGGAAGAAGTGGATGTTGTGGCGGCTCGAGCGCGAGCGGAAGGTGGTATCCATCTTCTCCACGTCCAATCCGCAGTTGGACATCTTGGGATGGCAGTTGGCGCAGGAAGCGCGCGTCTGCTCGCCGTGGCCCTGATGGCAGGCCAGGCAACTGATGCCTTCGTGGATGCCGATGGGCGTCCGGTCGTCGCCGTCGCCCGCCTGCATGGCGGCGCTCGAGGCGTGGCATTGGTAGCACAGCGCCTGGCGTTGATCGGGACTCGTCTTCACCCGCCGCGTGCCCTGCATCATCTCCGGCAGCGGCAGCGAAGCCAGCGCAATGTGGCCCTGCGCGCGCCTGTCGAACAGCGCCAGCGATGGCGACGCCGTGGCTTGCAAGCTGCCGGCCGTATCCGGCCGCCGCACGCGCGGCCCTTCCGGCTGCCCCGGCCGATGCATCTGGTGACAGGTCAGGCACGGAATCGCCGCGCGGTCCGCCCACCCCGCATCCACCAGCCGCCACGGCCCTTTCGTATCGACCGGCGTGACCATGTCGCGCAGCCCTCCCTGAAAGTGCATCCCGTGGCAGCGGAAGCAGTCCTCCATCAGGATGCGCTTGCGGTTGTGCTCCTTGTCGGTGAACGCCTGGGCGTAGGTCATGGCGTGCGGGCCGGCGCGCCAGGTGGCGAGCTCCTGCTGGTGACAGTTGCCGCACCGCTCCACCACGGCTTGGACGTCCGACCATTGGTGGAAGCGGATTTGTTCCGACACCTCGCCAAGCGCATGCTGATCGAGGCGCCGCGCGTTGCCGGGTTGCAGCATGCCGCCGTGGCAATCCGAGCACGCGATATCGCGATGCGCCGAGCCCAGCCACGCCGCGCTCGAATCCCCCATCTCGTGGCAGTCCCCGCAATACCCCACGCTCTGCGGCTTGGGACGCACCTTCGGATAAATGATCGCCGCCGCAACTGCGATCACCGCCAGCGCGGCCAGCCAGTACTTCATGCGCGCCGCTCCTTGACGATGGCCGCCGCCACGCGGTACGCGTTCGCCAGAATGGTCAGCGCGGGGTTGAATCCGCCGTTGGTGACATGCACGCTGGCATCGGCCAGATAGATGTTGTCGGCATCGTGGATGCGGCAGTTGCGGTCCACCACGCTCGTCCGCGGATCGTTGCCCATCCGGCAGGTACCGGCCTGGTGCTGGCCGCCGCTCAGTTCCATGCCGGGCACACTGGTCCAGATGCGTATGGCGCCGGCCGCCTCGAGCCACTCGGCCGCTTTCACCACCACCGCGCGAGCCACCTCCACGCTGTGCGGATGGCGTCCGCCGGAAAGCCGCGCCACGGGGATGCCCCAGAAATCCTTCACTCGCGGATCCAGTTGCGCGCGCGCCTCGAACACCGGCATTTCCTGGACCGGGCCCATCACGGCAATCGAGCGGCGATAAAACTGCCGCATGTAGTCTTTGTTCGCGCGGCCCCAGCGGGGCGTGTCCGGCGGCGTCATTCCGGTGAACTGGATCGGAAGGCGGATGAATTCGTTGGCCAGCATGGCGCCGCCGCGCAAACCCGGGTTGTTGTGGTTGAAATCGCAGATGGCGATGCTGGCGCCGGGGCCGACGTCGTCATAGGTATCGTGATCGAACAGCCCTACCGCGCGCGGATAAGCGTGGCCTTGCAAATTGCGGCCCACCCAGTCGTAGCGGTTCCCCAAGCCGTTGGGATGCAACCGGCTCTTCGAATTCAGCAGCAGCCGCGCGGTTTCGATGGCGCCCGCGCTCACCACCACCAGCCGCGCCGGCTGCGTTTGCAGGTGGTTATCCGCGTTGTAATATGTCACGGCAGTGGCGTGTCCGCGCGCATCCAGCACAATCTCCTTCGCCATCGCATCCGTGCGCAGCTCGCACAAGCCAGTCGCCAGAGCCGTGGGAATCACCGTGTTTTGCGTGCCATTCTTGGCGTTGACTTCGCACGCGAACCCCACGCACCAGCGGCACCGCATGCACGGTCCGCGGCCGTTGTACGGAACGCTGTTGCGCAGCATCGGAATGTCGAAAGGGTGCCAGCCTTTGCGCAGCGCGGCCGGCTTCAGAATTTCGTATTCGCGGTTCGGCGGCAGCGGCGGCATCGGCAGGCCACGCCGGCGCGGTGCCTTGAACGGATCGGGCGCCACGTCGCCGGAGACGCCCATCTCCCACTCGGCTTTTTCGTAGAACGGCTCGAGGTCGTCGTATGTGATCGGCCAATCGTCCAGCGTGCTTCCCGCCGGGCATCCATAAATGGACTTCATGCGGAAGTCCTGCGCCATGTACCGCCAGGCCATCGCGCCGTAGCTCACCGTGCCGCTGCCCACGCACGCGGCGTTGTTCGAGTAAGCGCCGTCGCTCGCGAGCACCACCAGCTCGCGCCCGCGGCGGTCCACGGCCACCCGCGGATTGCGCTCGTCGTCCGGCCCGAAGGGCGCTCCCAGCACGCTGGTCCGCTGGTTGCGCAGGTCGTCCTTGCCGTCGTCCCAAGCGGTGACCCAGCGTCCGCGCTCGAGCAGCACCACGCGCAGGCCGGCGCAGGCCAGTTCCTTGGCGATCACGCCGCCGCCCGCGCCCGCGCCAATCACCACCGCATCCACCGGATCGAGCGCCACGCGCTATGTCCCCTTCCCCTGGCGCAGATCGTATAGGATGCGCCCGCGCACCGGCGAGGCCGGCACGCGCAGCATTCGCCAGCTCGCGTAATCGCGGTTGCCGCCGTGCCGCGGGCTGCCGTAGAAACCTTGCATGGTGTGGGCCAGCACCATCTCGAAGAACGGCCGCGCGTCGTCTTCGAGACGCTCGACCACCGCCAGCCGCTGCTCGCCCGCCAGTTCGTCGAGCGGCTTGCCGAACATCTTGCGGCTGAGAGCCGCGGCGCGCGCCAGGCCTTCGCGGTAAGCGCGCCGGTAGCGGGCGTACGGACCGGCCAGTTGGCGGTCGATGAACACCACCGCGCCAGTCGCCGCCGCGCCTGGGTCCTGGTCGGCCGGAATCAACTGGTCGCAGATCGCGTCCAGCGTCCGCGCCTCCTCGCCCGTCAGCGCCAGCCGCGCGCCCTTATCCTGGCCGCAACCGGCAGCGCCCAGCGCGGCTCCGGCGAGAAACGAACGGCGGGACGGTTTCCGCATGCAACTTGCTCCTATGCCCGACTCAGCCGGAATAGTATCACGCGGCGCGCTGCAGGTAGGACAGACCATCGCCTTTTGTGGTCTGTCAATGCCTCACCAACGTACAAGAACCCGACAGACGACAAAAGCCGATCATCTGTCCAACCCACGCGGGAGCGCCTGCGCCACGGCCCCTAACCCAAAACTGTAAACACTTCGCGGTAGAAATCAGGGTGCGCCCGCCACGACTGTCCAGTCACGAGCTTGCCGTCGCGAACCGCCGGCAGCGGGCTGAAAATGCCGCCGCTGCGCTCCACCTCAATTCGCACGTTGGCGTGACAGGTGACCGTGCGGCCCTTGGTCAGCCCGACCGCGGCCAGCACCTGAATGCCGTGGCCGATGGCGCAGATGCATTTGCCCTGCGCGGCGAAATCGCGCACCAGTTCGAGCACGTCCGGGTCGTTGCGCAGATATTCCGGGGCGCGCCCTCCCGGGAACAACAGCGCCGCGAATTCGTGGGCCGCCACCGCCGCAATCACCACGTCGGCATCCAGGCGCGGCCCCGGGCGTTCGACGTAGGTCTCCCAGCCTGGCTCGGCGTCGAAAAACACCAGGTGCAAGGGCCTGCGCGATGGCGCCGCCACGACCGGCTCCCAGCGGGCTTCCTGGAAACGATGGTAGGCGTAGAGGGCTTCATAGCCGTCTCCGCCATCGCCGGTGACAATCAGCACCTTCTTGCTCATGCGAGGCTCCGCTCCCGTCAGCATAGCAGCCCTGGAGCGGCGCGGCGCGTGGCATGATCGCCGGTTCCCAAAAACGAACAGCCCGGCGCAGACCCGCGCGCCGACTCCGTCCGGAACCGGCGCGGCGCGCGCCACCACGCTCCAGCCGCGCCGATAGCAAAGACGCCATTTAGCCGCGTCTCCAGGCACTCGCCGGTCAACCGGATCGGCTTCGCCACCGGCGCGCCCGGTATGGCACGCCGCTTGCATATCGGCACCATTATGCTGAGAGACCTGCGTCAAGCCTTGCGCGCGCTGCGCCGCGTTCCCAGTCTGACCGTGATTTCCATCCTCACGGTCGCCCTCGGGGTCGGCGCCGGCGTCAGCCTGTTCAGTGTTGTCAAAGCGGTTTTGCTGAACCCGCTGCCTTACCCGCAGGCGGACCGCCTGGCGTGGATCGCTGAATGGGGCGGTGACGGCACCGCCTGGCAGGTGGCGTACCCAAATTTCGACGACTGGGACCGGCAAAACCGCAGCTTCAGCGCCATGGCGGCTTTCGGAGTGGACGATGTCAACATCGGCGGCGAACGGCCGCAGCGCACCTTCGCGGCCTCGATCACGCCTGGATTCTTCGACGTGCTAGGTGTCCAGCCCGCGCTCGGCCGGACGTTTCTACCGGCCGAGCAGATCGCCGGCGCTCCCTTGCGCGTCATCCTCGGCTATGGACTGTGGCAGCGCGCTTACGGCGGCGACCCGAAAATCGTCGGCCGCGCTCTTCGCATCAGTGGTTATCCCGTGACCGTGATCGGAGTGATGCCGCCCGGCTTCAGTTATCCGCCCAAGAGTGAAATCTGGCTGTCCGTGACTGCCGCGGGCTACGATACTCCCAGCCGCACGGCGCACAACTTCCGGGTAATCGGCAGGCTGCGGCCTGGCGTGACCTTCGCCCGGGCCCAGAGCGACGTTGGCGCGATTCAGCATCGCCTCTATCTGAAGGAGCCCGGCGCGTTCATGAGCAAAGACGCCTCGATTGTTTCGCTCAACGCGCACATCGTCGGCAAGGTGCGGCCGGCGCTGCTGGTGCTGTTCGGCGCAGTTGGTTTCCTGCTGTTGATCGTTTGCGTGAATGTGGCCAACCTGCTGCTGGTGCGGGTTACGGCGCGGGCCCGCGAGCTGGCGGTGCGGCGCGCCTTGGGCGCCGGCCACGCGCGCCTGTTTCGCCAGATGCTGACGGAAAGCCTGCTGCTGGCCTCGGCCGGCGGCGCCGGTGGCCTGCTGCTGGCGCTGTGGTCCATGGACCTTTTGAAGGCCTTGCTGCCGGCCGAAGTGCCGCGCGCCGCCGACATCCGAATCGACCTGGGAGTCATGATCTTCGCGCTCGCCATCACAGCCGCCGCCGGCGTACTCTTCGGGCTGCTCCCCGCCTGGCGCGCCGCCCGCATGAATATGAACGAAGCGATCAAGGGAGGCTCCCGCACTTACACCGCGGGCCGGCGGGCGCACCGGACTCTCTCGGCGCTGGTGGTTTCCGAAGTGTGCCTCTCTCTTGTCCTGCTGGCCGGCGCCGGCCTCCTGGTGAACAGCTTTATCCGGCTGCGCGCCGTGAATCCCGGTTTCCGCGCCGATCATGTGCTGACCGCCACTCTCTCGTTCGCCTCCACGGGTGACGATAAGGATGTGCCGCGGCTGCGCGCGGAGCACGCCAAGCTGCTAGAGCGCGTGCGCGCCATTCCGGGCGTCGAGGCTGCCGGCACCACCGACACTCCTCCCTTCGAGGGATGCAGCGACGGCTCCTTCAAGGTGGAAGGACGCAAGCTTCCCGATGACGCGGACGCGTGCTACACCGTCATCAGTTCCGGCTATCTCCGCGCCCTGCGCATCCCTCTCGTGAGAGGCCGCGACTTCACCGATGCCGATACCACATCGAGCGGCGGCGTCGCCATCGTCAGCTCCGAAATGGCGCGCCGTTACTGGCCTGGCCGAAGCCCTCTGGGCGACCGCATTCAATTCGACAGCATGTACGGAAGCGGCGCGCCCTGGTTGACCGTGGTGGGCATCGCGGCGGATGTGCGCCAGACCAGCCTCGCCGAGCCGGCCATGCCGCAAGCCTACGTCTGCTACACGCAGGCGAACCGCCTGTCGCAGCCGGCGCTGATGATTCGTACGCCGCTCGCTCCCGCGAGGCTAGCCAGTGCGGTGCGCTCGGCGGTTGCCGCCGTGGACCACGAAATCGCGGTGGAATTCAAGACCATGGATGCGCAGATGGCCGAATCCGTCGCGCGGCAGCGCTTTCAAATGCAGGTGCTGGGCGGGTTCGCCGCGCTAGCGCTGCTGCTGGCGGCGGTGGGCCTCTATGGCGTGCTTTCGTATCTTGTGGCCGCGGGCCGCGGGGAAATCGGCATTCGCATGGCTTTGGGCGCGCAACCGCTCAGCGTGTTCCGTATGATCGCCGGCCGTGCGTTGCGTTTGTCCGCCCTCGGCGCCGCGCTCGGGCTCGCCGGGTGCCTGGCAATGCGCCCCATCGTCGCCGCGCTGTTGTTCGGCGTCGGCCCCAGCGACCCCGTCACGCTGGCCGCCGCCGCCGCTGCGCTGCTCCTGGTGGCCTTCGCCGCCAGCGCCTTCCCCGCTCGGCGCGCCATGCGCACCGATCCCGTCTCCGCCCTGCGCGAGGAATAGCATTGGTGGGGCATGCTTTAGCTTGCCCACGCCCGCTGGCGGGCGCGTTTTCTCAAAGTTCCTAAACCAGCGCCCGCCCCCGCACAGGGCTGAAACTCTCGCCTCAATCGTGCCACTATATACCTTGACAAGTATATGCTCTGTGGGGTATATCAAGAGAGTGGAATCAGTGTTCGAAATCATTGCGGAGCCGAACCGCCGCGCGATATTGAGCTTCCTGGTCTCGTCGCAACAGTCGGTTGGAGAGATCGAGCGTCAGCTTCGTATGCCGCAGCCGAGGGTGTCAAAGCACCTGCGAGTGCTGCGGGACGCCGGTTTCGTGGAATCCACGGTGGACGCACAGCGCCGTCTCTACCGGCTGAAACCCGAACCATTTCAGGAGGTGGATGCCTGGCTGGCTCCGTTCCGCCGGTTCTGGTCCGCTCACGTAGATGCTCTCGAACGCCACCTCGACCGCATGGATCAATCCAGACCAACGAGAAGGAAGACAAGGACAAGACGACGCGGACCAAGCCGCGAACGTGGAAAAGGAGAAAAGCAATGAAAATCAAAGTGACCAGCGTATACGTGGACGACCAGGACAAGGCCCTGCGCTTCTATACGGAGGTACTGGGCTTTACCAAGAAGACCGATTTCAGTCAGGGCCCATTTCGCTGGCTGACCGTCACCTCACCCGAGGAGCCGGACGGCACCGAGTTGCAACTGGCGCTGAACGACAACCCCGCCGCCAAAGCGTATCAGCAGGCGATCTTTCAACAGGGCCAGCCCGCAGCCATGTTCTTCACCGACGACGTCAAGGGCGACTACGAGCGGATCAAGGCCCGCGGCGCCGAGTTCACCATGCCACCAACGGACGTGACGGCCTCCACGATCGCCATGCTGAACGACACCTGCGGCAATCTCATTCAGGTCACGCAGTTGATGCGGTGGTAGGGCGGACGTTCAGCAGGATGGCAGCCCTTCGGGCGCCGACGGAAGCAAGGAGAAGATAGATGACCGATCGCGAACAGTACACACCGGGCGCGGCCAGCGGGGCGCGGGTGCGAAAGGACGGAGAGAAGTGGACGCTCATTCTCGTCAGAGAACTGCGCCACTCGCCGGAAAAAGTCTGGCAAGCGCTAACCGACCCGGCGCACCTGCGCGAGTGGGCGCCCTTCGTAGCCGATGGGAGCCTGGGTGCCGCTGGAGCTAAGGTGAATCTCACCTGGGTGGGAACGCCCAAGCCGCTCGAAACAACCGTGACGCGAGCCGACGCTCCCAGGTTGCTCGAGTACGGCGATATCCGGTGGGAACTCGAAGCCCTTGGCGGCGGCACGCGCCTGACGCTGTGGCACAGCATCGATCGCCGCTTCATCTCGTGGGGCGCCGCGGGCTGGCACATTTGCTTCGACGTACTCGATCGCCTTCTCAGCGGAACTCCCATCGGCCGCATCGTTGGCGGCGACGCGATGAAGTTCGAGGGTTGGCAGCGGCTGAACGCCGAGTACGCGAAGCAGTTCGGTATCGAAACGCCGAGCTGGCTGCCTCGGGCGGCTCAAAAGTCGTGAATTGAAGGAGGAAGAGCACCATGGAATCGACTCTGCAGAATCCGGCGCTCGCCGCTGCGCGGACCACGCCAAAAGCCAACACTATCGTCTATTGGACGGTCACCGCGCTGTTCTGCCTGGAGATGGGCTTTACCGCCTACTACATGCTGGCGCACCTGCCGGAGGGGGCGCAGGCGTTCATCCGCCTTGGCCTCCCCGGCTACTTCCGGGTGGAGCTGGCGTGGGCCAAGCTCATCGGGGTGGTGGTGCTGCTCGCGCCGGCGCCGGCGGGAGGTCACGCTGGAGGGTGCAGGTGACGCGAAGCGCAACTAAAATAGGGTGCGAGAGTTGGAGGCGTACATGAGAAGACCCTTCCCGGTGGAATCTGCGTCTGCATTAATCGACGAGAAGATCAAGGAACTTGGGGACTGGCGAGGGAAGACGCTCGCCAAAGTGCGGGAAATCGTGCACGAGGCAGACCCTGAGATCGTCGAAGAGTGGAAGTGGATGGGGACTCCCGTCTGGTCCCACGGCGGCATCGTCTCGACGGGAGAGACGTACAAGAACGTCGTCAAGATGACATTTGCCAAGGGAGCTCGGTTGAAGGACCCCGCACGTCTATTCAACTCCAGCCTCGATGGGAATGTCAGGCGCGCCATCGACATCCACGAAGGCGACAAGATCGATGAGGCGGCCTTGCGGGATCTCATCCGCGCCGCAGTGGCGCTCAATCTCAAGGGCAAGAGCAAGCCGAAGCCCCGGCGAGCGAGCAGCAAGCGGGCCGGCTAGCTTCATCGCGGGTCCCGGCCAGATCTTCTCCCATACGGGAAAAGCTTCGGCACCTGCGGAACCTGGCGGCCGATCGCGAAATTCATTAAAGTAAATACCGGCCAGGTGGGACCAACCGCCTGCTTGGAAACAAGCTCGACTGCGCGGCTCATTATGTCTCCGCCGGTTATGCGCCACGACCAGCCACTCATCGAAGCCGATCCGCCGCTCGCACACTTTTCGCTTTGGGAACCTGTCCCAGCGCAGTAAATTCGGGGCTGTGAGCTTGGAAACCGAAAAGGAGAAAGCCGTGCGAAAAAGTCTTTGGATCATCGGCCTGGCACTGGTCGTTCCAGCGGTTGCATCCGCGCAGGAGGTTCCCAGGGTAGAGGTCTTCGCCGGTTATTCCTACGGGATGATACACGGCTACGTCGCCGAAGAAAGCTTGCTGACGCCGGTCATGACGGGGACCTTTACTTTTCCGAGTTTCGGATCGAACGGCTGGACTGGCGCCGTGACTGTCAACGCCACCCATTGGCTTGGCGCGGCCGCCGAGGCCGGCGGCCTCAACGCCGACATAACCAAGACGTCCGGTGGGGCGGCGTTTACCATCGGCATGCGCGAGCACAGTTATCTGGCCGGGCCGCGCTATTCTGGCCGCTACGGGCGATGGACGGTATTCGCTCAAGCGTTGTTCGGCGAGTCGCATGCTTTCGTCTCGGTAGCGTATCCCGAGGTGCTGGTGCCGATCGGCTTCGTGGAGACTAAGTTCGCGATGGGCGCAGGTATGGGCGTCGATCTGAGGGTGTACAACAGACGGCGCCACCTGGAGGGCGCGGGTCAAGAATTTGCCATTCGCCTCGGACAGGCCGATTGGCTGAGAACCACCTTCGCCGGCAGCCACCAGGACAACATCCGGCTCTCGGCGGGGCTCGTGTTTCGGTTTTGACGATGGGTGACGCGAGCGGCGCGAGGGAGGGCGAAGACCAATGAGTGAGCTAATTATCCAAGCGAAGCGGGCCGCCGAGGTGGCAGTGCTGGCCATCCTGTTGACCGGATGTCCGAGCGGCAGCGGCCCGGTGGAAGGCGGAGGCAGCCAGACGCTCGATTTTTCGATGACGCTGGCAGCCTCCACGGTGCTCGCGCCGCAAGACGGAACGCCCGCCCCGGTGGGTGTGACCACTGCCAGAGCCGCGGGGAATACGAACAGTATCACCTTGACTGCGGCAGGGCTGCCGGCCGGCTTGCAGGCACAATTCGCTCAGCCGGGAAGCGGCTCGGCGGGAACCGTTACGCTGGTGGCGAGCGCCACTGCGCCCGCAGGTACATACGCGGTGAATATTCAAGCCAGTGACGGGGGACCGGCTACTAGCCAGCCGCTCACGGTGGTGGTCGGAATCGTGGCCACCGTCGGCAGCACCGTGGACTCGAGTTCGGGCGTGGGCGGCAAGCTCCAGGAGTTCGCGGGCACGGTATTCGAGCCCGACACATGGAGGCAAGAGTACTTTCTGCCGCCAAATTGGGACACCGTCAACGCTCTGGGCCCGAAGCATATACGCATCGCGATCTCCCGGGACTACATTCCGATGCAAACCAATACCGGGCAGGCGAGCGACTGGAATTTCACCAATCTCGACCCGACTGTGATGGCCGTGCTCGGGGTAAGCGATCACAGCCCCATATTCGCCGTCAGCGAGGCGCCGCCCTTCCTCAACGTCCCCAGCAACGATGGGAGCGGCGTGCAGTTCGTCTTCAACGACGCGAACTTGCAGACCTTCGCGCAGTACTGCGCTCTCCTGGTGCGCTATTACAACGCCGGAGGGTTCGATTGGGGCGGCCAGCACTTTCAGGCGCCGGCCGGCACTCACATCACATGGTGGGAAGTCTTCAACGAGTACAATACCAACAACTTGTTGCCGACCCAATACATCCAGCTCTACAACACGGTTGTGCCGGCCATGAAGGCGGTGGATCCCACCATCAAGTTCACCGCGCTCGAACTCGCCGACGCGACCTATCTGGGGGACTATCTGATGGGTGATCCACGGAATAACCTTCCCTGGTTTGTCGCCTCGCCGGCGGATGGCGGCGTGAACGCTCAGGTGGACGCGGTCACGCTGCACCTGTATTCGACTGCGCAGCAGACCGAAACCGATGCCGAGATCTTTGCTACCATACCCAGCTTCGCGAACGACATCCGATACTTTTACCAGGAACTCAGTACGCGGCCGGACCTGGCCAATGTGCCGGTGTGGGTCACCGAAAGCGGTGTCAATGTCGCCTTCCCCCCAGCCAACGGCGGCTCGTTTGTCCTCGATCTGCGAGGCACCAACGCCTTCTTAGCCGCCTGGCAGCCATACGTGTTTTCGCAGACCGGCAAGGCTGGTAATCAGGGACTGGTGCAGTGGGATTTCACCGACGATGCGCAGCGCGGCCTCGTAAATGAGAATAACAACCTCGATTACCTGAGTTATTGGGTGGAATACTGGCTGCTGCGGAAGTTTCCCTGGGACGGCGTGACGCCGGGACCGGACATACTCGACCTCAACGCGACGGAAACCTCCACGGTCGAGATCCTGGCCACCAAAAACAGTGACGGTTCGGTGGTGGTGATGATGGCGAACCACGCGGTGCATGCCGCCAACGACAACGACGGGCCCGGCGACCCGCGCACGGTGGTGGTGGACGTCTCGGCGTTGGGACCATTCGCCACGGCCACCCAGCTCACGATTGACGCTAATACGGATACGGTGAACGGGCCGGCCGAGACGGCTATCGCGCCAGCGGCCCGGATGACGGTGTCTCTCGGCGGCTATGGGGTGACGTTTTTGACGCTCCATCGGTGAGCGCAGGGCCCGGCTTCACATAGGGAGTCCTATAATGAAAACGCCAGGAAACGGCGCCCGGTCCGCGCGTCGTTGAGGCCCCTTGCAATCGGAGCCGCACGCATTGGGAAGCGCTGAGGCCGTGGCCGCTATGCGCAGCAGGTTTGCCCGAAAGGTCCGGAGGAATCGGTGAGCAGGTATTATCCCTGGCTGGACGTCCTGCTGGGCAGCTTCAACGCGATTACGTTTATCCTGCTGTCGTTCCTTTGGCTCGATGAGTTCCGGAAGCGTGGGAGCCACTGGGGCGGCTACCTTTATCTCTGCATCACGGTAGCTTGCGCCTTCCTATTTACCTCCAACCTTGTCAATTACCTCTCGTGGGGAATGGTTTACTACGGCCAACCGTTCCTCGTGTATCCTCAGATCGCCGTCAACGCTCTGCTTCCCGCGTTGCTATTCCATTTCTTCTACAGAAACGAGAAGCAGTGTCTGCCGCGCCGCCACATATGGCTGGGCGGTCTCATTGCCGTCTACGCACTGGGGCTTTTGTTCGCGGTGATGGCGCTCGGCGCGCTGGGCCGCCCATTCCAGGACTATTGGAGCGACCCGCCAACGCTGCTGGCAGACCGCGCGCTCATGGTTGCCGCGGCCACCGGCTGCGGCCTGATTCTGTGGACCTCAGGCCGCCCCGCCGCCGACCGGCTCGCGCGGAACCAGCGGCGCTGGCTGCTGCTTCTTTGCGGCATCTGGGTGTTTATTTACGTGGCCGCGCCGACGGGAAGCTGGGGCGGCATATTGGCACAGACACTGCCGCTGGGCTTCGGATTCGTCATCACATACTATGCCGAGCGGACTACTTTCTTCGACGTTCTCATCAAGAAAGGAGCATTTACTTTCTGCTTCCTGCTCCTGCTGGCGGCGTATTTCCTGGTTATGGCGCCTTTCCTGCTGCGGCTGTGGTGGGGCACACGCACCGCCGTGGTGGCTTGGGCGCTTCTGGTCTTACCGATCGTGCTTTTGGCGCCTTGGGGCCAGCGCAAGCTTTCGGTCTGGCTCGACCGGCTCTTGCTGGGCCGCCGCTTCCTTCCGGCTGAGGCCAGTAAGTACTTCCTCACCGGATTGCAGAGCGCCATCGGCGAGAGCGAGCTCAACGCCCGTGCCCAGCGGCTGCTGGGCGAGATATTTCAGTCGGGGGCTGAGATCCGGCTTGATCCCGCGCTCCTGACACAGGCCGGGAACGCCGGCGGCATGCAGGCTGCCATCAGTCCCCATGGCGAGCAGATTGGCCTGATTTCGATCCGGCCGCGGGTTCACGGTCCTCGCTTCCTCAGCGAAGACGTTACCCTGCTCTCGTCTCTGGCGGAGACGTATTCGTTCCTGCTCGATAACCTGCGATTGCGCGAGGAGCGCGCCCAGCGGGAGCGGCGCGAGCAGGACCTGCTGCTCGGCGCCGAGCGGAGCGAACTGAGGGCGCTTCGTGCACAGGTCAACCCGCACTTCATGTTCAACGCGCTGAATACAATTGCGGGGCTGATTCCACGCCGCCCGGATCGCGCCGAGCGGACCATCGAGCAGTTGGCGGAGATGTTTCGGTATACCCTGCGGCGCTCCGAGCGCGAGTGGGTGCCTTTGGGCGAAGAACTGGAGGCGGTCCGCGCTTACCTCGATATCGAGCGGACGCGGTTCGGGGACCGGCTGGAATTCACGATTCGGGCCGGCGAGGAAGCCGAGGAGGCGCGAATTCCGGCGATGATTGTCCAGACCTTAGTGGAAAACGCCGTCAAGCACGGGGTGGGCGCCATTCGCGTCCCGGGCAGGATCGAGGTCAATGTGGATGTTGCCGAAGGCCGTCTGCGGATCGAGGTGCGCGACAACGGGCCGGGCTTCGAGGAGTCCTCGGCGAGGGTCTTTCTCCAGCCCGGAGAGGGCCATGGCCTGCGCAACATACGCGAGCGGCTGCGGGGCTATTTCGGTGACGCCGCGTGCCTCAGCGTCAGGCGCGATGGCGCGGCCGGTATGACTGTGGTCGGCGTGGAGATGCCGCGGGCGGCGCGGGCGGTCGAGGTGGCGCCATGATCCGGACGCTGCTGGTGGACGACGAAGACATCGCGCGCGAGCGGCTGCGCCAGATGCTCGGCTCGATCGCGGACCTGGTGGTCGTCGGGGAAGCCGCCGACGGCGAAGAGGCCATTCAGAAGACCCTGGAATTGCAGCCCGACTTGCTGCTGCTCGACATCCAAATGCCCGGTGTAAGCGGTCTTGAGGTAGCGGCATGCCTGCCGCGTCCGCGTCCCAAGATCGTCTTCTGCACGGCTTTTGACGCATATGCCGTAAAGGCTTTCGAGTTGCATGCGATGGACTACCTGTTGAAACCGGTGAGCCTTCACCGGCTGGCGCAGTCCATCGAACGGACCCGCCAGAGAGCGCTGCGCGATGCCGACGACGATGTGGATCGCCTGACGCGGGCGGTGCCGGGATCGAGCGCGCGGCTGCTGGCACGCTGCGGCGGCCGCTATAAGGTGATCCCGCAGCGCGAGGTCCTGTATTTTTCCTCCGAAGGGGGGCTCACCAAGTTGCATACTCGGGACCGAGGGTATGTGATCGAGCCTACTCTGAGCGATCTCGAGGAGCGCCTGGATGCGGCGGTTTTCTTCCGCCTCTCCCGCACTGCGATCGTCAAGCTCGATGCGGTCACCGAAGTCCGCCCCTTGATCGGCGGTACCGCGGACGTCGTGCTGAACAATGGCGCGACGCTTGAAGTGAGCCGGCGGCGCGTCAGGGGTTTACTGGAGCGCTTGGGCGGCAGCCTCAACTCACTTCCGCCTCCATCTGTTACTCCGCCGGCAGCTTCGCGGCCCGAATGAAGATATTCTTCGGCCGTTCGAAGGCAACTGCCGATATGTGGTAGAATTCTGTGCGCGTAAGCGGGGAGAGCCGGGAATCCCGCGAAAGAGTAGTGTCAGACCGATATGTCGGGCCTTTCTCCATTAAGGAAGGTGTTACACGCCGTTGTGACAGGCTGCTTCGGCCTCTGTGTGCTGAGTTTCACGCTTGCGGGGTGGAGCGGAGAATCGTCTTCGCCGAACCCGCCCATCGAGCCGGCGGCTCCGCAAGCCACGCCGGACCCGGTTGTGATTCACGCTGCGACGCATGTCGTCCTGGTGAATGTGGTCGTGAAGGACAAGAGCGGTAAGCCGCTTGATAACCTCAGGCGCGCCGATTTTGAGTTGCGGGACAATGGCCGGGAGCAGAGCATCGCGCTGTTTGCGGTGGATGAGGCCAGCCAGGCCGCAACGGCGGATTCGACCTCGCCGGCCGCATTGACATTCACCAACCGGCCGGGGCCGAATGTCGCGGCCGTGACTGTGTTTCTGTTCGATGAATTGAATACGCAGATCTCCGACCAGGAGGTTGCCAAGAGAGACTTCCTCCGTTACTTACGAGGCTTGCCGGCGGCCAGCCGGGTCGCCGTTTTCGCGCTGGGCGACTCGCTGAAGTTGCTGCACGATTTCTCGCAGGACATGGCTTCGCTGCTGCGTGCGCTCGCGCAGCACTCGAATCGGGTGAGTCCCGAAGTGGAGGCCTCCACGGCGCCGCCCGCCTCGGCTCATTCGCTCACGGGCGACCAGGCGACCACCGCGCAGTGGGATAGCTTCATGAAGTCTTCCACCCAGCCCTATATCGATTATGCCGAGACCGTGCGCGCGACTCGCACGGCGGCGGCTCTGGAAACCATCGCCGGACATTTGCAGGGCATTCCCGGCCGGAAGACGCTGATCTGGATTTCGGGCGGGTTCCCCATTCAACTGGGTTTGCGCAACAAGGTAGACAGCATTCCCCAAGGCAATCCCAACGCGCGGAAGTCCTCCAGTCGCTCGACCGGACAGGGCCAGCACGGCGGCGGAACCGGAAGCGGGGCAGGCTCTGGCGGCACCAGCGGCGCTAACCCGAGTGCCAACGCCCAATCGGCTTCATCGGCTGCGGATGCGTCGCCGACTTCGGAGTTGCCGGGTACGGGCCTGTCGTTTGAGAGCGACGTAGCGCGCGCCATACGCGCCTTGAATGAAGCCGACGTGGCAGTTTATCCGGTGGACGCGCGGGGCGTCACCGTGGCGGCGGCGTTCCAGGCGGACCGCAGTTCGAGCGGGAAGCGGAATAAGCCGCCCAAGGCCGCCTTCGCGCCGGATTTCAACTTCGAAACCTTGGAAGCCCTGGCTGGGGAGACCGGCGGCAAGGCCTTCCACCACATCAACGACCTGAGCGCCGCGATTCAAGAGGCGGCCAGCGATGCGCGGGCGAGTTATTCGCTGGCGTTCTCGCCCTCGGCCGGCAGTCTCGATGGCTCTTATCACCGGTTGGAGGTGACCGTGAAGCGGCCGGGAGTGACGCTGAGGTACCGGCCCGGTTATGTGGCATCGCGCGACGCGGCGGTGGCTCCAACGCTCGCCGAGGCGATTGCGAATCCGGTGGCGCTAGCCGGTATCGGCTTCAGCGTCCATCTCGATCCAACCGACGGGGGCTACAAGGCGTCTGTGACCATCGACCCGCGCAACATCACGCTCGAACCCAAGGATGGGCAGTGGACCGGCTCGCTGCAGTTTCTGGTCGTGGTGGGGAAGGTCGAGCAACTTACCACGATTCCGCTCGATTTCACCGAAGCTAAGTTTCACCAGATTCAGAATCAGGGCCTCGTTTTAGGTGCGCGAGTGAAGACGCCGCCGGGAACGACTGAGTTCAGCCTGGGTTTCCGGGACGTGCCCTCCGGGATGGTTGGGACGTTGCACGTGCCGCTATAGCGCGAGCGCGCCAGCTACCGTTAACCCGCATTCGGCCTACTTGGCCTTCCTGAAGGCGAAGGTCGCCAGGTTCATGTTCCCTTCCGTCAGAATGTGAACGGTGAGAACGCTCTTGCCGGCTGGGAGACGAACCTTCGCGATTCCCGGCGCAATACTCCAGTGGTGCCATTGCCGCCAGGCAAGCGGGTCGGAGGCATTGAATGTGGAGGCGATCGTCAACGGCCCGGTGGCCGCCTCTCCATTTACATCCAATGAGATCGTCCCGCCGCGATTGGAAGTGTAGAGCAGGTCGGCCGTGTAATCGCCGGCTTGCGCCACCTCGACCGTCATATTGAACCACTCGCCCGGCTCGGTCCAGCCCACATAGAGCAGGTTCGCGGGCGGCTGCACCTGCTCGAACGGGTTGTCGTCGATCTGCGGGTCCAGCTTGAACTTGGTGTAGGAAGTGTCCACGCCCTCGCCCATCCGGAACTCATTCAAATAGGTCCCATTGGCCGGATTGAGCTCCCCGCTGCCGTGGTTCCTGGCGTCCGCATCGTGATAGGCCACGCTTTCTCCTCCGCGGTCGTAATACGCGCATAGCACCACGCCGGGAATCTTCTGCGCCCCGCCGTGATAACGGGCGTCCTCGTAGGGAGTTCCCTTGTAATGACTCAGAAAGTCCGTGTTCGAAGCACCGGCCGCCGTGGTTATAAACAGGGCGGTCATCACAGGCAACCGCAAACCGGATCGCGACAGATTTCTTTTCACTGGCTACCGCCTCCGGAACGTGAAGAATCGACCCCACCGATCCAGTAACGGTCAGCGGTCGTGGCGTGGCAACATTGAAAATCTTACACCCGCATCGCTCTCGCCTGCAACAGGCCGTGGCCGTGTGTCATCGCCGAGGCGCCCAGCCCGCGGTGAGCGTCACCATGACGCTGCGTCCGGGCAGCAGATTCAGCAGATCGCCTGCATTTTGCACGTAAGGCACAGACGCCGTCGGGGCGATTGCGGGCGTGACTCCAACCAGGTTGTGGCTGTTGGCGAGATTATTGACCGCCAGACCGAGTTTGCTCCCGCGCAGCCAGGACGCACCCTTGATTTCGTAATTCGCGAACACGTTCACAAGATTGAACGGGTTGATCGTAATGGCCTGGTCGACCGGGTAGGGGATCAGGACGCCGTCGATCAGGTACTTAAGCGTGGTGTTGTCGTTGTATAGCGTGCCGACTCGCTTGTCGACCAGACCGACATCCCAGTCCTTGTGGCGCCACAGCAGGCTGACGGTCTCGACGTTCTTGGGCGTGTCGGCCACCCAGAGGCCGCCGTTGGGATAGGGGCCCCCCTGATATTTTGCCGAACCCATTGAGCCGTTGAGGTACAGCGAGAATCCCCCGCCGAGTATGATGTTGCTCTCCGCTTCAATGCCCTTGGTGTTGGTGGGCCCGGTCGCAACAAACACGGATTCGGTGGTGGTCGGATCGGTGTAGGTATCGTAGGCATTCTGGAAGTGGACATAGTAGGCATCGCCATCCAGAGTCCAGCGGCGGTGCTTCGTCACGGAGCCGATCTGATAGGTCTTAGCCAGGGTCGGCTTGGGTGGAACCAGAACCTGCCCGTTCGGAACGTCGAAGACGGCGCTCGGCGGGATAATGCTTCCCTCGGCCCACTGGGCATAAACCGACCAACTGCTCTTGAGGGCGTAACGGGCCGCGACATTCGGCAACCAGTTGTTGTAGTCGATCGAGTGCGAGACAAACGCGGCGCCGCCGATGCAGAACGGTACGCCGGTGCCCGGCTGGTTGGTCAGTGTTCCGCCCAGACAGCCAACGGTCTTCCCATTGTCCTGGTACTGATTGAGGGCCATTGCGTAATTGGCGTCCTTGACGCCCACCGTGACCACCAGTCGCGGCGCCGCGTGCCATTCGAATTCGGCAAACGGCTGCGTGGACTGAGTGATGAAATGCTCGTGGAAGTTCCCCAGCGGCGTGTCGACCTGAGTCAGGATGTTGGATGGGATCTGATAACGGTCCGTGTACGCCCAGTCGTACCAGAGGCCGGTGCGGAAGACGCCCCACTTGGATTCCTTACTCAGGATCGCCGTGTCGCCGGCATGGCGATATCCATTGAGCTTGTCGACGCCGCTTGGCTTGTTGGGGCTGAGATTAACCGTAGCTCCATTCTGGTAGAACTGCTTGTTCCAGTAGCGCGTGGTGTACAGTTTCGTGTCGAACTTCCACCCGCCGCCCAGGTCGGCGTTGTAGTCGGCGTATTCGAAATCGGTCTGCACGTGATAGGTATCGTAGCCGTAATAATACGGGTCGGGCGCGCCGGTCGAAAGCAATGGGGTGCCGTCCAGCAGGTAGTTATCGCCGAACTGTGCGACCTGCGCACGAGTAGGGTTGGTCGTGTTCGGAGTGTTGGTCCAAATGTCAACCAGCCCGCCGTACAACGTGAGCGAACTGCGGTCGGAGACCCGGTATTGATACTTGCCGTAGCCCGCCACCCGCTTCTGATCGTTGTAGGTTTGATATCCGTTGGACAGCAGTTGCTGGACATTCATCAGGAAGCTGTTGCGGCTGCCGGGTCCAAAGAAACCGCTGTCGGCGTCCAACTGCAGGATACGCGTATCCCAGGAGCCGTAGCTGACCGACCCGCGAATGTCCGGATCCGGAAATAGTTGCGGCGACTCCAGATTGATCGATCCGCCGAAGTTGGTGGGGCCGAAGTTCGACGAGAGGCCGGGGCTGCGGTCGAAATCGACGGCGTCGGTCCAGCCGCTCGGAAAGTTCGCCCAGGAATGGTGCGTCGGCGTGTTGGTATCTTCGAACGGAATCCCATCGAAGGTCATGGTGTATTGGCCGTCCTGGAAACCGCGGAAAAACGTCTTGCCTTGGCCGAGTCCGATCCCGTTGGGATTGAGACTGAATGTGCCAGGCGCATAATTCACGTATTCGGCGTAGTCCGCCACCGGCGACATGAAATTCTTGATGAATTCCGAGCTGACTTCGGTCTTGGCCGAAGCCGCCTCGAGGGTGTTGCCGGAGGGCGCCGTCGCAGCCGCCACCGATATGCTTTCGCTGACATTTACCGAGGTCGATACGGACTCAACCGATAGGGTGACGGGAACATCCAGGGTTGCGCCGGCGGTGACTTGTCCGCCGGAGCGAGTGGCCAAGGCGAACCCGGGCGCTGAAGCTCGAATGGAATAGCTCCCTGCGGCGAGATCCGAAACCGAGAACTTTCCTTCGGCGTCGCTGATCACACTGCGAGTAGCCCCCGTGGATTCGCTCTTCAACTCCACCACGGCATCCTGGATCGGCTTCCCAGTCTGGTCCAAAACCGTTCCGGAAATCCCTCCGCTCTGTTGTGCGTGAAGTTGGCTCAATCCCGCAGCGCAGAGCAATACGCCGACGACAAAAACACCAACTCGTCCCGTTCGAACACTCGACATTGTCTGTTTTTTGACCTCTGGTCATGGTAATGACGGCACGTGACAGTCGTATGACTAAGCCATTAAGGAACAAGGGACGTTCGTGACGTCAATGTGCGGTAGAGGACATCAACCTGGCAGGTACTTGGTTAGCGGCTGAAAGCGTCCGACACCACCGGTGCGACGTCAAAGCCCGAGTAGATGCCGCGCTCCGGCCGTGAGATCGTAATCTGCGCTCTATTGGTCAACAACTTCGGCAGAAAGACAGAGAGAGCCTGCAGTTCCGGACCAGTCTGGCCGATTAGTGTACAGAGGTTACTCCGTCGGGGAGAAACATGCTACGCGGATCGGCAAGCGCGCACGCGATATCAACGACGCGGTGTGCTCACGCGCTCGGTGCACTGGTACTGGCGGTTGCCGTGGCAGGAGTTCGGGCGAATGCAGCCGCCGCTCTGCCGACGCTCGCCACGTCACGCGCCGTCCACGGCATGCGCAACGAGGAGGCGCGCCGCGGGTATCCGGTCCACCTGCACGATGCCCGCGTTCTCTACTACAACGCCGACATCGGCAATCTGTTTATCAGCGATTCCAGCGGAAGCGTCTATGTGGATATGCGGGGCCAGCCGCGGCTCCCGATGCGCGCGGGCGATCTCCTGGAGATCTTGGGAATCAGCGGTGCGGGAGGTTTTGCGCCGATCGTGATCCGGCCGGTGATTCGGATTACCGGACACCGGCCCCTTCCCGCGGCTCCCCGTGTCAGCCTCGACCATCTCCTCACCGGACTGGCCGACACAGACTGGGTGGAAGTGGAGGGAATCGTCCGGTCCGTGGTGGAGGCGGACCATCTGACCGCCTATGCCGACCAGGGCGCTTCGGGTAAGGGGAACATTCTGGTCACCATCGCAACCGGCGCCGGCCGCCTCGACGTGATCACGCTGGAGTCCGGCGGTATCGACTACCACGACCTAGTGGACAGCGATGTCGTAGTTCGCGGCGTCTGCGCTCCCCGTTTCAACAAGCAACAGCAACTCATTGGCGTGCACTTATTTACGCCTAGTCTTTCGCTGCTGCGGATAGTCATGCGACGCCCGCAGGATCCGTTTTCGCTGCCGGTCCGGGAGTTGGGAAGCGTAATGCAATACGTGCCGGACGCGGCGCCAGGTCACCGCATCCGGGTAAACGGGGTGGTGACCTCAAGCTGGGGCGGGCGCTGGATCTCCATCATGAACCGCGGCCACGGTATGATTCTGCAGAGTCCCCAGGCGAGCCTTCTGGCGATTGGCGATCGGGTTGACGTGGTGGGCTTCCCAGCGGTAAGCGGTTATTCCGCAACGCTGGAAGATGTGGAGTGCCGCCGGATCGGACGCCAGGCGCCGCCGCCGCCGCGGGCGATAACGGCCGCGGAGGGGTTCAAGGGCGATCCGGACTCCGAGCTGGTGCGAATCCGCGGACGGCTGCTCGGGCAGACCAAGACACCGGGCGAGTGGAGTCTGCTGCTGTCGGCCGATGGGCGGGCATTCACGGCTTCGCTGCCTGCTTCAGGGTCCGGGACCCTGGCGTCCTCGCTGCGCGACGGGAGCACGCTGGAAATGACCGGAATCTGCTCCGTGGAAGTCCTGCCCGACAAAACGCCCAAAGCAATACGGATTCTGCTGCGCTCTCCCGCGGACATTGCCGTGCTCGATCAGCCGTCGTGGTGGACAGCTCCGAAGATCCTGATCGCGCTCAGCGTATCGCTGGGAGTCATTCTGCTGGCTGGCCTCTGGGTGATTGTGCTGCGCGGACAGGTCGACGCCCGAACCGAAGCGCTCCGCGCATCGCTGGAATCGACGGCCGACGGAATTCTGGTGGTCGACTCGGCCGGAAAGATCGTTGCCTGGAACGGCAAATTCGCCGAGATGTGGTCCGTTCCGGCGTCCATCCTGGATTCGCGCGACCACGGCCGCCTGGTGGGCTGGGCGCTGCCGCAATTCAGGGACGTCGCAGCCGCCCGGTCGCGGATGCAGGCGATCCTGGCCGATCCGGAAGTCCACTCCGATGAGACTCTAGAGCTGGAGGACGGCCGCATCTTCGAGCGCCATTCGGAGCCGCAGCACGTTCGGGGAAAGAATATCGGGCGAGTCTGGGGGTTCCGAGACGTGACGGCAGGTAAGAAGCTCCAGGCGCGCCTGGACGAAGAGAAACATCTTCTCAATCAACTGATGGACAATCTGCCGGATCACATCTATTTCAAAGACCGGGGAGGGCACTTCACGCTGGTGAACCGGTCGCAGTCGACCGCCTTTGGTTGCCGCAGTACAAGTGAGCTCCTCGGCAAGACCGACTTTGACTTTTTCACACTCGAACACGCCAAGCCGGCTTGGGACGATGAGCAGGATCTGATCCACGAGCGCAAGCCGGTCGTGTCGAAGGAAGAAAAGGAGACCTGGGCGGATGGGCGCGAGACCTGGGTTTCGACTACCAAACTGCCCTTCCGGGACGCGGGCGGGCAGATCGTCGGAACCTTCGGCGTCTCGCGGGACATAACGGACCGCAAGCGGATCGACCGGGAACTCTCAGCCGCGAAGCAGGCCGCCGAAGACGCCAGCCACGCTAAGAGTGAGTTTCTGGCCAACATGAGCCACGAAATCCGCACGCCGATGAACGGCATCATGGGCATGACGGAGCTGGCGCTGGAAACTGAGTTGACGGCCGAACAGCGGGACTTCCTGCTCACAACAAAGTCCTCGGCCGACAATTTGCTCACGCTGCTGAACGACATTCTGGACTTTTCCAAGATCGAAGCCGGGAGGCTGGATATTTCGCCGGTGGATTTCCGGCTGCGCGACTGTGTCACCGAATCGCTGCACGCGCTGGCGATGCGGGCCGATGAAAAAGGACTGGACCTGCTGTGCCGGGTGGCGCCGGAGGTGCCCGACGAATTGCTGGGCGACCCGGGCAGGCTGCGCCAGATAGTGATCAATCTGGCGGGTAACGCCATCAAGTTCACCGCACGCGGCGAAGTGGCGGTCCAGGTCGTGCTCGAACCCGGTGCCGGGCAAGGTGTGATGCTGCACTTCCGCGTGGCCGACACCGGGATCGGAATCCCTCCGGAGAAGCACACAGCAGTGTTCGAGGCGTTCGAACAGGCTGACGCGTCGACCACGCGCAAGTACGGCGGCACGGGTCTGGGACTGGCGATCTCCCGCCGGTTGGTGGAACTGATGGGCGGACGCATCTGGCTGGAGAGCCCGCGCACAGATCTCGCCGCGGATGCTCCTGGGCCCGGCTGCGCATTCCACTTCACGGTTGCCATGGCCTTAGGCGCGGCGCCGCCCCGCACGGACCTGGCGCCTCTGGACGGAGTGCCGGTTCTGATTGTGGACGACAATGCTACCAACCGGACGATTCTGGTGGAGATGCTGCGCGCGAGGGGGATGAAACCGCTGGCGGTGGAGAACGGCGAGGCGACGCTGGCAGCGCTCGAACAGGCGCGAGCCGCGGGCTGCCCGTACCCGCTGGCGATCCTGGATTTCCACATGCCAGGCATGGACGGGTCCACCCTGGCGGCGCGCATCCGCGCGCAAGCGGAGTTGCGGGATACGCGCCTGTTCATGCTGACCCCGTCCGGGCAGCGAGGCGACGCCGTGCGCTACAAGGAACTCGGAATCGAGGTGTACCTGCTGAAGCCGGTCAAACCATCGGCGCTGTTCGAGGCTATCGCTCGCTCGCTGGGGCAGCCGGCGGCGGGGTTGTTGCCGCTGACCCGCCATTTGCTGAACGAGTCTCGCCGCAAGCTGCGGGTTCTGCTGGCCGAGGACAACGCGATCAACCAGAAACTGGCGGTCCACCTGCTGGAGAAGCAAGGGCACTCTGTCACGGTGGCTAACGATGGCAATGAGACGGTGGCGGCCGTAAAGACCGGCGAATTCGATGTGGTTCTGATGGACGTGCAGATGCCGAATATGAGCGGACTGGAGGCCACGGAGGCCATTCGAGCCCTGGAGCGCTCGACCGGCCGGCACCTCCCCATCGTTGCCATGACGGCACACGCCATGAAAGGCGATGAGGAGCGCTGTCTGGCGGCGGGAATGGACGGCTACATTTCGAAACCAATCCAACCCGATCACCTGATGGATGTGATCGCCCAGATTACTTCGCCCTCCGGCGAAACGGTGGAGCGTGCCGCTAATCATCACATTCCGGTATAATCCCTCTTCGACAGCGAGTTGCCCAACGGCGCGTACGGGCGGCTAGTGCCGGCGCAACCGATCCACGGCGACCAGCGAGAGGGCGTTAACGCCCGACCGATTCGAGCAGCGCCACGCGATTCGAGCAGCGTCAAGTAACGATGTCCGTGCCCGGCGCTCTTACTTGATCGCCACCGTCGTCGCAACACTCGCCGCCCCAGCGGCCGTCAGCGCCAATGGCACATTCGAACCCGGCGCCACGCCGGCCGGCACAATCACTTTCACCCGATACAGTCCGACCCATCCCGGCGCTAACCCGGAGAAAAGAACCTGCGCGTTGATCCCGCCCACCGTCGCCGTGACCGTGCTGTCGGTGTAGGCCAGCGTCGTAGTCGACGCGGCGGAGCCGGCAGGGACGCTCGGGGTCACCGTGCCGAGGCCCGTGCAGTATATCCACAGATAATCCCCACGCTGGCGGGATGGCAGCCGTGTTCAGCGAAGGAAAGCCGCCCGGCTTCTGCCCGACCTTCGTGCAGGAGGCTTACGTGTCGTACACGCGCGACGAGGCCCGCTGGCTCGCGTGGGCGGCTCCGTCTCGGGGAGGGAACCGCCACCGTCAGGCAACCGCGCGCGACCGAAGTGGCTGAGCACGCGGAGTGCATAGTAAGTCAGCCACTTGCTGGGCTTTCCCAGTGTCTCCACGTCTACCCACATCTTGCCATTCAGCGAATTCTCCATGACCCACTTGCCCTCCAGCGTCATCTTCGATTCGATGACATCGAGCGGTCTCTCAAGTACAGCGGACATGGGCGTGCCTGATTCGGCGAGGGCGTACATGGCTTCGAGGACATCCGAGTTGTAGTGCAGCGGGAAGCCGAACTTCAGCCACCCCTGCTTGGTTTTCGGATATCCAGGACCCCGTTCAAGGAGGAACGCGTCCTTCTGATCAGACAGCCACTGCTTCACGGTCCGGCCGGGAGGCAATCCGCTACGCCCGGGGCTGCGCGACAGAACCTTCTGCCAGTCCGCCTGGTTCCCCGGCACATACACAAAGACCTCGTGTTCGAGCAGGCGGCTAACCAGCAACTCGATGGCAGACTTCATGGCCGGAGTCCGGCTGTCCGGGGGCATCTGCGAAAAACAGAGGAGCAGTTTCGGCTGAGCCATGTAGCAGTGCGGCAACAAGGAATAGCACATGACGCCGCAATCGACGCCCTCATCGTTCACAACTCTTTGCGCCAGGGCCTCGCGCTCCCGCTGAACGACGGGATGCTCTCCGTAGCCCAGACGCGTCAGGCCGGCGAGGACATTGGCCGTCAGACAGTGCGAGCCGTCTTTGATTGGCACTCGAAGCATCCACTCATGCTGGCCCAGTATCGTGCCGATCCCCGCAGCGATGCGCGGGTCCTTGCCGTCCGCCAGGAATTGGCCTAGGAAGATCACCTGCCAGTACTTGCCGGTGTATTTCTCATACGCCTTCTTGTCGTCACCCCAGAACCGTTCTCCGTGCCGAAGTATTCCCAGGGTGACGTTATATTGCATCAGCCGCGATTTCGCCAGCGTTAGTTCCGGGGCCGCCTCCGGCTTCCCCAGCAGGTGCTTCAAGGTCACGTAGCGAACCGGAGGATTGTCCTCTTCGAGCAGCCAATCGATTGCCTGCATAGTGCAAATGTACACCCGAAGGCCCACAACGGCGCCCCCCGCTGCCCTCCGTTCGACAGATCGCCTCAACAAATGAGGGAACCGCATTTTTCAATACGGCGAGCTGCTCTGCGACGTTCGGCCGAGGTTCCGCGCTTGCGCGTGGAGCTTGTCTATCACGACGCCTGAGCGCTCATCTCGCAAAACCGGACTTCGGGCCATACCCGTGCGCCGCCGCATCGTCGTTGGACCATAGCGATATAGCCAGAGCATCGCGCCAGACCGGCGCAGCCTACGTGTCGGCCAGGGAGTGAGCGTGACGGTGATGCAACCGCGCGGCCTTCGCGGCCTTCACGTCCTCCGGGAATCCCAGCCCTGTCATCTCCTTGCACACCTTCTCGATCTGCGCCGGCAGCCCGTCCTTGCTGACGTAACGGGCGATCCGCGCCAAGGCCACCAGTCCGCCGCGAATCTGGTCCATCGACTGGTAGATTTCCCGCGGGCTCTTCTTGGCCTGCACCAGCGCGCCCACCCGTTCCCGCAGTTGCGCGAAGAACATCTGCTGGTCTTCGAGCAGCGTCGCGTCGGCCTTCGGCCCATGCCCCGGGCACACCACCTTGGCGCCCAGTCTCTTCGCCGCGTCCAACGTGGCGATCCATTTCTCCACGTCGCCGTCTCCAACGAAATTGTACGGCCCATTAACACAGGTATCGCCGGTGAACAGCACACGCTCTTTGGGAAGCCACGCCACCGCGTCGCCATGCGTGTGCGCCACACCCAGGTGCAGGAGTTCCACGCGATGCTCGCCGTCGTCGAAATACAGCTCGCGCGGAAACAGCACCGACGGAGGCTTCAGATGGCTGGCCGCCACGTCTGGCCGGGTTTTCGCCGTGCCCTCCCAACGCCCGGGCTTGCCGCCGTAGTATCCAGTCTCGTATCGCTTCATTTCCTCGATGACGCCGGTGTGCGCCACCGGGGTCGCGCCGTTGTCCACCCATACCTGGTTCCCGTAGGTGTGGTCGCCGTGATGGTGCGTGTCGAAGGCGAACCGGACCGGCTTCGCGGTGATCGACTTGATTTTCGGCAAGATCAGTTGTGCTCCGGACGGGAAGTTCGCGTCCACCAGCAATACGTAGTCGCGGAACACGATCCACCCGTTGTTGCAGTGCCCCTGATGTTCGAGATCTCCCTGATGAAAGTACGCCCCATCGGATACGATGGCGACCTTGTTCATTCCATCGGCTGTGGCCACACTTTCGGGTTGCTGCTGCGCACGGCCAGCGGCGATACCGGTAACCGCAGCAGTTCCCAGAAGAAGATTGCGCCTGGTGACGTCGCACATGGTGCGAACGATCAGCGCAGTGCAAACAGCGGAACAACGGCAGAGCACGGCAGAGCACGAAACGGCAGGCCACGAAGAGAGCCCCCGCGGAGCTTCAAGACGCCGTTCGAGAGGAGATGATCTGTAGCTTCATGCTCAGGCAGTTTGGTCCGTATCGGTTTCGAACGCGATGACGCAGTCCTCCGGACTCCAGCCTTTGTTGGTCGCCGTGGTGGTGATGTCGCCCGAAGGGGTGTGCTCGAAAGGGAACGCGCTCGAGTCCTCGACGACATACGCGCGCAGGATCTCGCCCTTGATGGTGTAATCCATCCGCAGGCTGGCGCCCGAAAGCCAGTTGAAGATGTGGAGGAACCGCGTGTTGCCGCGGGCGGTGGACGCCGTTGCCGTGTAGTACACGCCGGGGCCGGGGCGCGTGGAATAGATCGCTGTGCCGTTCTTGTTCAGCCACGCTCCCATGGCGCGGAGGCGATCGACGAACTCCCGCTGGATGACACCCGACGGTTTCGGCCCGACATTGAGCAGCATGTTCGCGTCGGACCCGGCGGCTGTCGCCAGCAATTGAATCAGCGCGGAGACAGGCTTATAGCGCGAGTCGGTTCGCGCATAGCCCCAATCGTCGTTGATGGTGAGGCAGGCCTCGCGGAGGCGTCCATCGTCTTTCTCGGGCCGATGTCCGAGTTCCTGCTCGGGCGTGCTGAAATCGGCTGGAACGCCGCTGCGGTCGTTGATCAACGCGCCCGGCTGCAAGCCGCGGATGAGCGAGATCAGGTCCGCGGAATGCCACTGCTCGGGTGTGTGATCCCAGCCTCCATCGAACCAGATACCGGCGATTTTTCCATATTGCGTACACAGCTCGCGCAACTGAGTTTGGATCACGTCGAGGAACGCGGCCGAAACCGGCGTTTTCGGCGCCAGGCTCTCCTTGTATGCCGGGTTGTTCCAATCCATCAGACTGAAGTAGAAGAACAGGGGCATGTTCTGGCGCTGGCATTCGGCGGCGAGCTCGCCGATCAGGTCGCGCCCGAACGGCGAATGCACTATGCCAAAGTCGCTGGTAACGGTCCGGAACATGCAAAAGCCCTCGTGATGCTTCGAGGTAATCGTCATGTACCGCTGGCCGGCGGCCTTCGCCAGGTCCACCCAGGCGCGGGCGTCGAATTCGGAGGGATTGAAGAGGGCGATCCGCTTCTGGTAATCGGCGGGAGGAATGCGCTCATAGTGCATCACCCATTCGCCGCGTTCCAGCGTCGCGTAGAGGCCGAAGTGAATGAACATGCCGAAGCGCGCATCGCGGAACCAGGAGCGGGATGCCGCAGGCGCGCCGGAAGATCCAGGATCCGCGGCGGAAGCGGCGGCGCTCATCAACGGAGCTGCCGCCAGTGCGCGTCCGAATTGTCTTCTGTTCAATCGCATATCTTGTGTGGTCTCCAGGACAGCAGTCCTTGTCCAATACCTCATAGTACTGCGCTACTGGGCGGGTTTATGAGAGCGTGGCCCGCGTGCACGACCGGACTCTAGGTCCGTGTTGTACTGCGAGCCTGCAAATTCGGCTACAAAAGGAAATCTCTCAAGCGGTCATAGACCTAGCGCACTTCTGCTTGGCGCAGGGTTGGCAGGACTGGCCGTGCGGACGCGGCATTGAGAAACCGCGATGCAAGAACCGCGCCCGCAAGCGGGCGTTGGCAAGCTAAAGCGCGCCCCACCCGGGCGCCTAAATCGCCGCTGCCGCTTCCCGCTGAACTGTGACACCGGACGGCTCACCGCTCAGCCGCTCCATGTACACGTAAATCACCGGGGTGATGTAGAGCGTGAGGAACTGGCTGACCAACAGGCCGCCGACCACCGCCAGGCCGAGCGGTTGGCGCGCGTCGCCGCCCTCGCCGTAGCCGAGCGCGATGGGCAGCGTGCCGAATAACGCCGCCACCGTGGTCATCATGATGGGCCGGAAGCGCCGCATGCAACCCTCCCAGATGGCCTGCTCGGCCGAGAGCCCTTCCCGGCGCCTGCCGATCGCAAAGTCGATCATCATGATGGCGTTCTTCTTCACCACGCCGAACAGCAGGATGATGCCGACAAACGCGTAAAGGTCAAGCTCCTTGTGAAACAGCAGCAGCGTGAGCAGCGCGCCGAATACGGCCGAGGGCAGACCGGAGAGAATCGTGATCGGGTGAATGAAGCTCTCGTACAACACACCCAGCACGATGTAAATCACCAGAATGGCGACGATCAGCAGGATGGTCAGGTTGCGGAACGAGTTCTGAAACTCCTTCACGGTCCCCTGGAAGCCGGTGCTGATAGTGGAGGGCATGCGCAGATCGAGAATGGCTTGGTCCACCTGGTCCACCGCCTGCCCCAGCGAAAAGCCCGGCCGCAGGTTGAACGACGCGGTCACCGCCGGCAACTGGCCGAAGTGGTTGATGTTGAGCGCGCCGGTCTGGCGGTGCGTGCGGGTGACCGCGTCCAGCGGTACCAGCGACCCCTGCGAGGAGCGGATATAGAGCCGCGTCAGCGCATCCGGCGTGCGCTGGTACTGCTTGTCGAGCTCGAGGATCACCTCGTACTGGTCGGCGGGCGCATAGATGACCGAGACCTGGCGCTGGCCGAAGGCGCTGTACAGCGCGTCCTGCACCTGCTGCGCCGTCACGCCGAGCGCCAGCGCGCGGTCGCGGTCGATCTCCACCATCAACTGCGGCGCGGCGATATGCAAGTCGTCGCTGACACCGACGAAGCCGGGAATCTGCTGCATCTTGGCGGTGAGCTTGGGCGCCCACGCGTAGAGCTCCTTCAGGTCGGGGCTCTGCATGGTGAGCTGGTAGTCCGCCGCGCCGAACTGGCCGCTGACGCTGATGGGCGGCGGGTTCTGGAGGATCGGGAACAGCGCCGGCACCGCCATCACCTTCGGCAGCAGGGCTTCGATAGTCTGATCGACGGAAAGAGCGCGCTGGGCGCGCGGCTTCATGTTGGCGAAGAAGAACGCCTCATTGCCGCCGATGACGAAAGAGCCCACGTCCGAGACGCCCGGCTGGGCACGCACGATTTCCGAGATGGCGCGGTGGTGGCGGGCCATGTTCTCGAACGAAATATCCTGCGGCCCGAGTGTGATGCCGAAGAAGAAATCCGAATCCTGCGACGGAATGAAGCCGGTGGGCATGGTCTTGAACAGGTAGACGGTGCCCACCAGCATCAGCACGGCGACCGCCAGCGTCGCCAGCTTGAACCGCATGGCTATCCCGAGCGTGAATTCGTACCAGCGCTCGGTCAGTTTGTGGCCGCGCTCCAGCGCGCGGTACAAGAGGCCGTGGTGTGCCTCGCGATTCGACCGCAGAAACCGGCTGCCCAGCATCGGCGTCAGGGTCAGCGAGACGAAACCGGAGATCAGAATCGCCACCACGATGGTGACGGAGAATTCGTGCAGCAGCCGGCCCACGATTCCCGCCATGAACAGCACCGGTATGAACACCGCGACCAGCGAGAAGGTCATCGAGAGAATGGTGAAACCGATCTCGCGCGAAGCGGCAATGGCGGCTTCCATGCGCGACTTTCCCATCTCCATGTGGCGCACGATGTTTTCCAGCATCACGATGGCGTCATCCACCACGAAGCCCACCGACAGCGTGAGCGCCATCAGCGACAGGTTGTTCAGGCTGTAGCCGAGCAGGTACATCATGGCGAAAGTGCCGATGATCGAAAACGGCACCGCCGCGCCGGGAATCAGCGTCGCGGAAATGTTGCGCAGGAACAGGAAAATCACCATCACCACCACGCACACCACCAGGGTGAGAGTGAACTCGACGTCGTGAATCGACTGGCGCACGGATTCGGAAGCGTCGAATGCCACCGAAAGCCTCACCGAAGGCGGAACCTCTTTTCCGAGATCCCGCAGCAGGCGCTTGACGTTGTCCACCACTTCCACCGTGTTGGTGCCGGGCTGGCGGTTGACGGCGAGGATCACGCCGCGGCGGTTGTTATACCAGGCGATCAGCTTGTCGTTTTCGACGCCATCCACCACGTTGGCGAGCTGGTCCAGGCGCACCGGCGCCCCACCGCGCCAGGAGACGATGATCGGCCGGTAGGCCGCCGCATTGAGCAGGCCGCCGCTCGATTCTATGGTGAACGCCTGCTTGGCGCCGTCCAGCCGGCCGGTGGGCAGATTGGTGTTGCTGGAGGCGATCGCCGCCTGCACTTCGTCGATGCCGATGTTGTGGACCGCCAGCTTATCGGGATCCACCTGCACGCGCACGGCGTACTTCTGTTCGCCATAGACCTGCACGCGCGCCACGCCGCTGACCATCGAAATGCGCTGGGCCAGCAGAATGTCGGCATAATCGGTCACCGTGTAAAGCGGCAAGGTGTCGGAAACCAGCGCCAGGTAGAATACGGGCTGCTCGGCCGGGTTGACCTTCTGATAGGAGGGCGGCCGCGGCATGGTGGAAGGTAGTCTCCCGCCGGCGGCGGCGATGTGGGCCTGAATATCCTGCGCCGCCGCGTCGATGGTGCGGTCCAGCGTGAACTGCACAGTGATGTCCGTGCTGCTCTGCGAATTCACCGAGTTCATCGATTGAATGCCGGCGATGGTGGAAAACTCGCGTTCGAGCGGCGTGGCCACCGAAGATGCCATGGTCTCCGGGCTAGCGCCCGGCAACGCCGCGCTCACCTCGATGGTGGGGTAATCGACGCTGGGCAGCGCGGCCACCGGCAGCGAACGAAACGCCACCGTCCCGAAGAGCAGGATGGCGGAGCACACCAGCGTCGTCATGATCGGGCGATCGATGAAGATGCGCGAGAGGTTCACAGCGGCCCCGTTCCCAGCTTGGCTGGATCCACCGGCACGATCTGCGCGCCGGGGAAAATCCGCAGTTGCCCATCGGTCACCACCGTCTCGCCCGGCCGCAGGCCGCTTGCGATCACAACCTTGACGCCCCAGGCGCGGCCCATGGTTACGGGGCGGATTTCCACGTGGTTATCCGGTTTGACGGCGTACACGAAGTATCCCTGCTGGCCGCTTTGCACGGCTTCGGCCGGCGCCACCACGGCATTCTGAATGGTATCGAGCGTGAGGGTAGCGGTGACGAACTGCCCCGGCCACAACAGGCGGTCTGCGTTCTCGAAAGTAGCCTTGAGATGAATCGTGCCGGTGGTGGAGTCCACCGTGTTGTCGATCACCGAAAGATAGCCGCTGGCTGCGCGGCCGGGATCGTCCTGGGACTCGACTTTCACGGCCAGCTTGCGGCCCTCGCCGGCTAGACGGCGGATGGCGCCAAGATACTGCTCCGGCGCCGCGAAGTTGACGAAGATGGGCGACACCTGGTGAATCACCACCAGCGGCACGTCGTTCACCTTGACCAGGTTGCCCGGATGCACCAGCAGGTTGCCGGTGCGGCCGGAAATCGGCGCGCGAATCTGGCAGTAGACCAGGTCGAGTTTGGCGCGCTCCACCGCGGCCTGGTCGGCATTGAGCGCCGCTTTGGCGGTGTCGATGGTCGCCAGCGTGGAGCGCGCCGAAGCGCTGGCCGCATCGGCGCTGGATTGCGCCTGGTCGTAGACCGAGTGCGGCGTCAGCCCGCTCTTGTTCAGCTCCGCCTGCCGCTGGGCGTCGCTCTGGGCGAAGTGCGCGGTAGCTTTGTCGCGCTCGAGCGCGGCCTCGGCCTGCGCGATCTGCGCCTTATCCCGCTCCACCGCCGCTTGCGCCTGCCGCAGGGCATCGTCGAAAGGTTGCGGATCGATCTCGAACAGAAGATCGCCCTTGGCAACATTTTGCCCTTCGGTGAAGTGCACCGCCATCAATTCGCCCGCCACCTGCGATTTGATTTGCACAATCGCCGAGGCCTCCACCGTTCCCACCACCTTGAGCTCGGTGGGAACCGATTCCTGCGACACTTTGGCTACCGACACCGGAACCACCGGCATGCCGCCCATCCCGGGCCGCGCTGCCTGCTGCTGGCAGCCCGTTAAAGCCAAACCCACGGCCAACACGACCAAAGCTTTTTTCACTGGTTGATCCCCGAAATTTGCAGTGTATCAGTTACGCGCGGGGCCGGAGAAAGGTTCCAGGCTTGGGGGGCGGAATGACTGGGTGGCGGGCCAGTCGCCGGGATGGGCGATACGTCCAACTGGCTTGACGCGGGCTCTGTCGGGGTGAATTGCGGCCGACCGATCTTGGGGATTGAATGAGCGCCCGTCAGACGAGTTTCGATTGAGGTGTGGCGCACCGCTGGAAAAAGCCAAAGCCCCTCAAGAGCGTCGCCGAATGCAGTCCGTCACGCTTCAGTTGGCGGTCGGGACTCTGTCTGCGCTATCGACCACGAGGACGTCCATTTCGCTCCGACGGCTGTAAAGTCTGAGTCCCAGTTTGTCCCGTAGGACTTCCTGCCAGAGGGCGAACATATCTGAGCCTGGCTCCGGCTTGATGTCCACACTGAAATCGTAAGTCCCAGGAAGACCCGTCTTATCCAACACCGGAACGGGGGCTCCGCCCGCTCTACCGGGCCGCCCCGGGTCGTCGGGTAAAAGAATGGTCAACTGGATTGCCAACAAATCGGCGAATTGCCGCAAGTCCCCGTGAAAGTGAAGACCCGCTCCAATTGGGGGAGTCTCGCCTTCCTTGATCGCGTGGATCTTCGGGCCGGACTTGTCGGTCACCAGTTCGTACACGCGAAGTTCTTTGGTCTCGCTATGGTGCGTCAGCCTGAATCGCTCGCTCAGAAGTGTTCGGAGCATCAGCGCAAGATCCTCCTTACCGACAGGACCGGCCGCTTTCGCATCGATGTCGTATTCGCCTTGGTCTAGCCAGCTTGGCCCGAGCACTTGCTGCGATTGCAGGCGATATGCCTCCGCCACGAGGCGCTTCAGCGTGGTGTTTCTGGCGGTTATCCCGGCAGGCACGAAGGCGAATCGGTTGTTCGCGTCCGGCCCAACCACACTCTGACTAGGCTTCACCGACGCCACCTCGAACACAAGTGATCTAGCGGCATTTTGGCCGAAGGCCGTCGAATTCAGTAGGGCGAGGGAACTCGCAACGAGAGCGATGCGCATGGCGTCCATCCTACACTTCACCGCTTTGTCTGGCAAGCGCCCCTCGCCCGTATGTAAAAGAGCTTCATATGACTCGTCATTAGTGGCGCGAGGGTTCATGGATCCACGTGTCTGGATTGTCCCCAAATCGACAACTGACCCGTTCTGCATTGAGCTTCTGTGTCGCCCCGCAGGACTGGACCTCGCAGCCGCGCTCTCATGTTTCGTACCTGGGAACCATGAACAGCCAGGGCCTGCCGTCGTCCCCTGGCGTGAATCTTATCTACAATAGGAACTCGCCCGCCATGGATAATCTCACGCATACCGCGATCGGCCTCTTCCTGGCGCGGGCCGGCGCGGGGAAGTGGTCGCCGCGCGCAACCGCGATTCTGCTGGTGGCATCCAACGCCCCGGATATCGACGTGGTGACCGGGGCCGCCGGCCCGCTCGCCTACCTGCACTATCACCGGGGTATAACGCACGCACTTGTTGCCATGCCCGTGCTGGCATTGCTGTCCGTGGCCGTGGTGCGGCTCGCCGGGAGGAAAGCGCTCTTTTGGCCGGGTGCATTCGCGGCCGCGATGCTTGGCGTGGCCTTTCACCTGTTGCTCGACTGGACCAACGTCTACGGCGTTCGGCTGCTGCTGCCTTTTTCGGGCCGCTGGCTGCGCCTCGATTCGACCGCCGTGGTGGATCCGTGGATCTGGGCCATCGCGGCGGTTGCCCTGGCGGGGCCGTTCCTGGCGCGGCTGGTCGGCTCCGAAATCGCATCCGGAGGCGCCCAACCGCGCCACCACGGCCGCGGCGCCGCATGGTTCGCTCTGGCTGCCGTGATGGTCTTAGATTGCGGCAGGCTGATACTGCACGGCCGCGCCGTCGAGATGCTCGAAGCGCGGGTTTACCAGGGAGATTCGCCCACCCGAGTGGCGGCATTGCCCAATCCGTTCAACCCGCTGCGCTGGCGCGGTCTGGCCGAAACTCCCGAATTCTACGCCGTTACCGATCTGGACGTCGACGGCGATTTCGACCCTACCCGCGCCCTGATCCTGTTCAAACCCGATGCCGATCCGGCCATCGACGCCGCTGCGCGCACGCCCGTCTTTCGGGAATTCCTGCGGTTCAATCAATATCCGCTGTGGCGTGTAACGCCAGCGCCCGCCCTGGACGGCGGCAAACTGGTCGAGCTGTTCGACCTGCGATTCGGCACGCCATCGGCTCCCGGTTTTCAGTCCTCCGCGTTGGTGGACGCACAGCTCCGAGTGGTAAACGCCACTTTCCGTTTTGGCGCCCTGCGCCCTCGTTAAGTGGTGCAGGCCCCCGACCTGCCAACCGGGCGAAGCCCAGCAGTTCTTTCTATCGCGGCCTGTTGGGGCCGGGCATGTCCGGCCCGCGGCATGCCTCGACCATCAGTCACAACTAATCCCCTCCCCGTGAAACGGTCACCTAAGGCCCTCCAGGATCACATCTAAGGCCTTTGCTCGATTTCCGAAACCTCGTATTTACTCCAGAATGAAATCGTGCAGGCTTCCGATGCGAATTCGGTCCTTGATAAGAGCCAACTCCGGGATATCACGATGGACGATCCGGAGCTGATGCGGGAGATTCTGGCGGCGTTGCTCGCCGACACCTCACAGCAGATGGGCTTGCTCGAAGCCGCCATCCGCGCGCAGAACACAGCTCAGTGCATGCGGCTGGCGCACTATTCCAAAGGCGCGTGCGCCAACGTCGGCGCCAACCGCGCGGCGGGCATGTTCAAGCTGATTGAGAGCAAGGCGGCGGGCGGCGAGTTTTCCGAGTGTGTCGAATCGCTGGCTTCGCTGGTGCGGGAAATGGACCTGCTGCGCCTCGAAAGCGCCACGCTGTAGGGGTTTCCTTGTGGGGCAGGTCCCCGACGTTGACGCCAGCGAATCAGCCTGATTAGTTACTTAACAAAAACCAGGCACACCGGGCGCGGCTGCTCCACCGGCCGAAACCGGGTTGGCGTCAACTCTCGGGACCTCTGATGGACGTGGAAGACCATGATGTTATCCGAATCCTGGTTCGAGACCAGCAGAAACTTGCCATCCGGGTCCAGCGTGAAGTGGCGCGGCGTTTTGCCCAGCGTGGGAGTGTGCTCGGGCTCCGCCAGTTTGAACAGCACAGGCTGGATATCGAACAGCGCGATGCTGTCGTGCCCGCGGTTGGAGGCGTACACCGCGCTGCCGGCGGCGTTGACGACGATTTCCGCGGCGGTGCTCGCCTGGGTGAAATGGGCGGGCAGCGCGCTCACGGTCTCGAAATCCTGGAGCACGCCCTTCGCCGCGTCGTATCGAAACGCGGTGACTGTGGAAGCCATCTCATTCAGCACGTAAACCACTTTCCCGTTCGGATGAAAGGCCAGGTGCCGCGGGCCGGACCCTGGCGCCACCACCGCGAAGGGCGGATCATTCGGCGCGATAGTCCCCTTGCTGGCGTCGAAACGGTAGACCAGTATCTGGTCGAGGCCGAGGTCGGGCACCAGCAGGTACCGGTTGTCGGGCGAGAAGACCGCTTCGTGCGCGTGCGGCCCTTCCTGCCGCGCGCGGTTGACACTAGAGCCATGGTGCTGGTCGAACCCGGTAGCCTCGCCCAGCTTGCCGTCGGCGCCCACCGGCAGCACGGCCACGCTGCCGGTTCCGTAATTGGCTACCGCCAGCCAGTGGCCGGTCGCATCGAGCGCCAGATGGCAGGGGCCGCCGCCCTTGGAAGAAACCTGGTTGATCAGCGTCAGCCGCGCCGCCGCGCGGTCAATCGAAAACGCGCTGACCATCCCTTTCCCCCCGACCTCGTTCACCGCGTACAGGAATTGGCCGTTCGCACCCACCGCCAGAAACGAGGGGTTGGTGGTTTCCACCGCCAGCCCCGCCGGTTTCAGCTCGCCGGAGGTGGTGTCGAACCGGTACGCGTATATGCCCTTGGCGCCACCGCCCGAATTCGATCCCGAAAAGACGAGCAGCTCCGCGCCCTGCGCCGCAGCCGCCGCCAGAAGCAGCAACGATAGAATGGTTTTCACAGTGGTATTACAGCACAAGTAAACGCGGGCGGTGGCGAGGCGGATCTTCCGGGAAATTAGGCGCTATTCTGGTTGAAGGATCAGGAGGTGTGACGATGGCGAGTCTCGATTGGTCACAATGCCCCGCCGTGGAGAGCATCCCCGGCAAGGTCAGCGGCGCGTGGGTTTTCCGGGACACCCGGATGCCCGTTCAGCTCGTCTTTGAGAATCTGGAAGACGGCATGAGCATCGATGAGATAACGGAGCAGTACGACGTGACGCAGGAACAGGTGAAAGCCGTGATCGACTTTGCGGCCCGCAGCCTGGATACGGTTACCTATTAACAGTGCTGATCCTGTTCGATAACAATGTCCCGCGTGGATTGGCCCAAGCGCTGCACGCGCATACGGTTGTCGAAGCGCGCGCACGCGGCTGGCACTTGTTCAAGAACGGCGACCTGCTCCAAGCCGCCGAGGATGCGGCTTTCGACGTGATGGTAACGAGCGACAAGGGCATCCGGCACCAGCAGAACCTGACGGGCCGGAAAATCGCGCTGGTGGTTCTCAGCCAGGGGCGCTGGCGGCTGGTACGACAGAGGCTGGAAGCTATCGCCGCCGCCGTGGATGCCGCCACGCCAGGCAGCTACACCGAGGTGGAACTACCGATGGATTGAACGGCAGCACGGATGACGCGTCCGCGCCCGCCGCAGACGCATGATGTTGACAGGTCGATGAGAATATACGCGGTCGCGATGACGGTGCTCTTGGCTCTGGCGGGCTGCAAACGGACTCCCCAGAGGCGGGTGGAGATCAAGCAGCTTGGCATCTCGGCGGTCAAGCCCGAGCCGGCCAGTCCAGCACCTACCAAGCCGAAGCGAACTGCCGACGCTCCGGGCGACGGAGCCGAGCCCGTCGTCCCGCCGGCGATGCGGGAAATGGTCAGGCTGTCGTCCCGCGAGACGCCCGACGAGATCGTTGTCGCCGCGCCTGCGACACCGGCCGGGGCCCCGGGCCCGGCGCCAACGAAGCAGGCTAAGGTGGACTCGGGCTGCGACGGGCTGGGCGCCTACCCATGGCCACGCTCCTACGAGCAAGCAATCGCCGACGCACCTCGGGGCGTTCGGAAGGTTGCACGATCGGCGGAGGCTCAGATGATTATCGGTCCCGATGGCAAAATCACGCACTTTCGATTCACTCGTCTATCCAGCCTGGAATCCGTCAACAGACAAGCCTTCGAGTTCGTCGCGCAGCAGCCTTACAAACCCACCGTGTTGGACGGTGAGCGGGTTGCTGTGTGCAGCACGGTAGATATCTTCACACACTTTGAGTGAGGCGACCGCCGCACCTCGCGCCGCATCCCAGCTAATTCGGGCCCCTGGGGATTCCCGCGAGTAACTCCCCCTGCTATGCACTAATATGAATCAGGGAGCCATGCTCGAAAACATCAACCTTAAGAGGAAGCTCTCGCGTGAGGAGTACAAAAAGGCGCTTCCTGCCGTCCAGCATCGTCTCTACGATCTGGAAAA
>Ga0326728_10002927_pt1 | contig 55227 bp, 47 predicted proteins | sample MB3enrmetagenome_FD_207602 | JGI IMG/M metagenome (GOLD analysis project Ga0326728, IMG submission 207602) | Lab enriched peat soil microbial communities from McLean, Ithaca, NY, United States - MB31MN | ecosystem: Environmental > Terrestrial > Soil > Wetlands > Peat | place: USA: New York... | reverse complement strand
GACTTCTGACTTCTGACTTCTGACTTCTGACTTCTGACTTCTGACTTCTGACTTCTGACTTCTGACTTCTGACTTCTGACTTCTGACTTCTGACTTCTGACTTCTGACTTCTGACTTCTGACTTCTGACTTCTGCATTCATTCTTACCGTACCGAGGATACTCCCCAGGTTCAAGCCTGCAAGCTTAATCGAAACCCCATGTCTCAATTGTGAATATGTCTGTCCCAAGAAGCCATAGATACGGACCGTCCTTTGTGCCAAACTTCATTGCGTAAATCAGAAACTAAAAGGAAACATGAAGCGCATGATGCTCGCAATCGCGGTGACGGGCCTCAGCTTAGGCCGTGTCAGCGCGACGCTGGATCCGGGCGCGGCGACCCTTCCCACTCCGGACCCCACCCCTGCATTCCTGCTGCTCGTTGACCCCGGTGCCAGCGCGGGCTTTGCAACGCCGCTTCCGTTTACCGTTGTGGCTGGCGACATCGTCCTCCTGGAAAGCGCCTCTGGCGGCAACGGCCCTGCCAACTGGGGCGAGGTAGTGCGGTTTGAAGACGTGGACGGCCACGGGTTGGCGACGCTTTATTCCCTGGATAATTGGAGCGGCTTTACCCTCGACCCCGACAAAACTGGCAACGTCAGCTATATCCTCGCCAACTCCGATGGCCCTGTGACGGGCTATACTCCTGGGATGACTTCTGGCTTGCTGGCCGATTCCAGCAGCGCGAATGAGCCCGTGCAGAAGGACACTTCCTCCTCCGGTGCCATCACCTACAACATCGCACAGCCCAGCCTCATACCAGAGCCTTCCACCTGCCTGGCCGGCGCGTTGCTCCTCCTCCCATTCGGCCTGAGTACCCTCCGCGTTCTGCGCAAGACCCGCGCTGCGTAACGGTTGTCTGCGCAGGGCCTTCCGGCTTGGGCTTTACAGGCCACGACAGGGGCTGGCATCTTTGCCGGTATGACCGGCTTGGAATGGTTCGTAGCATATACCCGTCCGCGCAGAGAGAAGAAATTGAAGCAGTACTGCGAAGGGGAGGGGATTCAGGCCACTCTCCCCTGTTACCGCGCGGTGCACAGGTATCGTGGGAAAACCGTGAGCTTTGAGAAGCCGCTGTTTCCTGGGTACGTATTCCTTCAACTCCTGCCTGACCAGAAGCAGAGAGCGCAGCAGAACGATCACGTCGCCCGGTTGTTGGTTGTGCATGATCAGGAGCTTTTCATTCGGCAGCTTGGCGACGTCCTGAAGGCCCTGGAGACGGAACTTGAAATACAGTTGGCCCCCGAAATTGGCGCGGGGTCTCGGGTGAAGGTGAAGGGCGGCCCTTTGCGCGGAGTCGAGGGCTGGGTCGAGGCGCGTTACGGGATGACGACCGTTCTGCTGCGGCTGGACTTCATTGGTCAGGCCGCCGCGGTCAAGTTACAGGCGGATGACTTGGAACTGATATGACCCGTAGCCTACTGCCGCAGGAGGCGGTAAAAGCGCCGGGGATAACTCGCCATGTCCGTAACCAGGCGGTTACTTGACGGCCAGCCGGAAGAATTGGCGCGGCGTGTTGGTCGCGGGCGCCACATTATAGGTCACGACACCCCTGGCCGAGCAGTTGGTGGTCCCGGTCACGGTCCATTGCTGGAAGTCGGCGGTAGCTTGGATATAATTTTGACTTCGACAATTGGAACAGCCTTTTCTTTCGATGGAAGACAACGCCTTGAAGCGGCGGTATTTCAATCAAAAAGCCCCTACAGTTAGGTTTTCACGGGCAGAGTGGAGTAAAGTGCCCCCCCAGCCCCTCTTGCACCGGGAGCGATTGCGGGGCATTGCCGACGGTGTCCTGAGAGGCTGGTTTAACGAGGTCAAGCGATCCCGCCAGAGGATGCTGATTTTGGGGTTGCTCGCTGGCTTGGATTTTCTGCCGCGCCGGAATGGCTCTTCCCGCCTCTATTTCCACGACAAAATGGCATAACGACTGCTGCTTTGCGAGCGATATGCGGAATTTAAACATGAAAAGCATCATGCTATCCCCCGGCAGAGGCGCATAGTCGCGGACGGTAGCACGGTAATGACCAATTCCCAATATTATGAAGACAACATTCTCGATTTCTCTTCGACTCCTTTCTACATTTTGTGTCGCGCTTTGGGTCTGTGCCGCGGCGCAGGCGCAGGCGCCGGTAACTACCTCCTTCAGTGCGAACGGCGTGTTGGTGTGCAGCAACCTGGCGCCAGGCAGCCTGGCGACGGTGGAATGGGCGTCGTCGTTGTCGGGGCCGTGGACGAACAACTGGGCCGGACTGGATGCGGTGGCGGTGGGCGCCAGCGGCATGATCCAAGTAAGCGTGCCGATGTTCTACCGCGTGTTGGGGGTGGCATATACTATCAACACAACCACCTCCGACGGCATGGTGCTCGTACCGGCTGGTTCCTTCACCATGGGCGATGCCAATGACGGCAATGCTTCTTACGACGCGCCTACCCACACGGTCAATGTGAGCGCATTTTACATGGACACGAACCTGGTGAGCTACACATTCTGGCAGCAGGTGTATCAATGGGCGGAGACCAACGGTTACAGCTTTGACAATGCCGGTGCGGGCAAGGCGGCCAGCCATCCGGTCCAGACGGTGAACTGGTATGACGTAGTGAAGTGGTGCAATGCGCGGTCGGAGATGGCAGGCTCAACGCCGTGTTACTACACCAACAGCAGCCTCAGTCAGGTGGCGATCTACCGGAGCGGGACCTTCGACCTGGCGACCAACTGGGTGAACTGGGTGGCCAACGGGTACCGGTTGCCGACGGAAGCCGAGTGGGAAAAGGCGGCGCGGGGCAAGTTGAGCGGGCAACGGTTTCCGTGGGGCGACACGATTTCCGAAAGCCAAGCCAACTACTATGGAGACACAACCGATTACAACTATGATCTGGGACCCGCTGGCTTCAACGCCGCCTTCGCGACCGGAGGCTATCCCTACACCGGTCCAGTGGGATGTTTTGCGCCAAACGGGTATTGGTTGTACGGCATGGCGGGGAATGTCTCCCAGTGGTGTTGGGACTGGTATTCCGGCGCCTACTATAGCTCGTCCCCGGGCACTGATCCCAGAGGCGCGGCTTCGGGTGCCCACCGTGTGGTGCGAGGCGGCTCGTGGCTCTTCGACGCAAGCCACACCCGGTGCGCGAATCGCGACTCCAACCTCCCGACGTACGCCGACTACTACTTTGGATTCCGTTGTGTGAGGGGGTCTTAGCTCTGGCTGCCCTGCTCTTCCTGCAACGGCTTGTCTCCGCACCGCAAAAGGTCATCCCAGGAACAGACTTTTCGGGGAAACTCATTACCGCGGAGCGCCCCGGCAAACCGCCTCGTAAAGCCCGCGGCCTGAGAGTCTGCTTCTTGCCCAACGCCTGACGCGCCCCGCCTGGTGAGCGGGCGCCCGAGGAAGACAGGACCACAGACCACGGACCAAGGACCGTGGACTGTGGACTGTGGACCGTGAAGTTTCAGCCTTCGGTCTGCTTTCTGCTCTCCACTTTCTGCTTTTCCCAGCATGTCCCAAAACTGTCATCACCGCGTCCCTTTCCTGATGTCCCAAATGCGAATAAACATGTCCCAGGATGGGATAGATGCTTTTTGTATAATCGGTAAAGTAGTGATGGTGCAAGTTCAGGAAATTGAAATGGACCGGCGGCTCACAGGAAAGGGTTGTGGCTCGGAGCTCAAGTCATAACTCGCTCCCCGATGGTCAAAGCTGAACTGCTAAGTAAATCAACAACGACAAAGAACGAAAAAGCAACAGGAGCAAAACGAAAATGACATAAAGCATTAAACCAAGGATAGAATATGAAACTAAAATTTATAAAAACATTCACGGCGGCAGCGGTGGTGTGCTGCTTGACCGTCACCAGCCAGGCAACCCTTCTCGTACCGGGTGGTAATGCGGTCCCCGCCCTAGAGCCTGCTGGCCCAGCAGCGATAGCGACCCTAGTTCAGCCATTCGCGTCGGGGCCTCTCACGGGAACAGTCACCTCTTGGGTAGTTCAGGGTGATCCATCCAATCCTTATGTCAGTGGACCGTTGGGTCACGATCCAAATGCCCTCAGCTTCTACTACCAAGTATTCGTGACCGGAGACTACGTAAACAGGTTTACGCCTGGGGGCTATGCCAACGTGGATACGCAGTTTGGCGTGGACGTTAATTACATTACGGCAGCTTGGGATGGCGCAATCGCGGGTGGACTGGTCCCTCCAGCAGCTTCCACAAGAAGCACTATGGGGTTGGACAACGGAGATGAGGTCGCCTTCAACGCACCTAGCCCCTTAACGGCGGGGAATTGGAGCCCAGTACTAGTCGTTGGTACCAGTTGGGACACATGGACGTCCGATAATGCTGCCGTGATCGACACATACAGTGCTAACGTGCAGGTCTTGACACCGGTTCCCGAGCCCACGACGATGATCGCGGGCGCATTGCTGCTGCTGCCCTTTGGGGCGAGCACCTTGCGGATTCTGCGCCGGCGCACCGCATAGTCGCTGGTCAAACCAGAGTTTTCAATTCCTCACGAATCAGGCCGGTCCGCAAGACCGGCCTGATTGCTTTTAGGGGAGCCAATGGGGTAGGGGCCTCAAGCCCACCGACGGGAGTTGTCGAGGCCACGCCCGGGCAGGCAAGATGCTTCGAAGCTGAAGGACGACCAGGCCACAGGACTACCAGACTGCGGGACTACGGGACTACCGGACCACTGCCCTCTGACCGCTGATCTCTGCCCTCTGATTTCTGCTTTCTACTTTACACTTTCTGCCTGAAGCTCGGTCTGTTCCACAGATGACCCTCGCTCCCCACCAACAATGAGAAACCCCGCGAGGTTTTGGACTGCGCCAGTCCTCTGGCGCTTTCACGACCGCCGCGCGCCAATCCAAAGCGGCAGACGTTGACTCTCGGGGACCGACGGCCTCCACCCCCAAAATGCACCTGGGGTGGGGTGGGGTAAGGGGGAGGCCAGGGGTTGATTGGCACCCTCCCAGCCATAGGGCGGGAACGCACGGATGACTTGGAAGGCTTTCGTCGGGTGTTGTGGGTTGACTTATGGGGGTTTTAGCCCCGTATCGCTACCGTAGTGCTACCGTAGCGCTACCGTAGCACTACCGTGCAACTATCGTAGCGGCAGCCTGGCACCCGGCCCCGATGTTGTAACGCGAATAATTTCGTGTGGGGTGGAGTCGAGACGGCAGCGAATTCGCTCGTGGAAATAGGTTCGTGGACACGGAAGGATTCTGCAAATCCCCAATGGCTCTCCATAGCGGACTTAGGTAACGGCAGGCGGTTCATCGCTCTTTCCGAAGGAAGGGTTACGGGGTCTTTCTCGGAATGATCAGGCGCTAGACGGCGCCCGGACTCGGGCCGTTTGACCCTTTCCCGCGTCCGGGCAACCCATCCGAACCCAACCTGGCGCCAGCCAACAGCCAAGCCTGGAGCCCCCGATTCCTCCCAACCCAACCGGCACCCGACCGTCCTTGGGGCCGCCCCGGAGCCTCACCGGAGCCTCTCCGTATGCACGCCGTAGCCTCACGCTAGATAACATTGTTATCTACGGTGTGCATACGGAGAGGCTACGGTGAGGCTCCGGTGAGACTATGGACAGGGGGTTTATGCCTTGACCGGGAGGGAGTGGGCCTGTTTCCCCTGTCCTCTGACTTCTGACCTCTGCTTCCCCGTAGTCCTGTAGTCTCGTAGTCTTGGAACCCCTGATTTCTGCTTTCTGCTTTCCCAATTCCAGCTTTGCCCCCCGTCCCGTGGTCCTGATTTCTACTTTCTGCTTTCACCTTGTCAGCCATGTCCCACCAAGAGGAGCCGCGGGTTGACACAGCTTTAGACTCTGATAACTGATTTTATGCGAAAGACGACCATCAGTGTCACCGAGGCCGCGCGCAATTTTGCCGATTGCGTCAACCGCGCCCATTATCAAAACGTCACCTTTGTCCTGCTCAAGAACGGCTTGCCCTTCGCACGCCTGGGGCCGGAGCCTGAAAAGCGTTGCCTGGGCCGCGACCTGGCCAAGGCGCTGGCCAGGAGCGAATTGCCGGCCGGGGAAGCCAGAGCCTGGCGTCGTGATCTGCAAGTCAAGGGACTGACGGTTATCGAACCGAAATAGGGAGGGTTTTGAAGGCGCCTGGGAGATGGAGAGGGGAGGCTGAACCGGAAAGCCTGGCGGGCGCGGCGAGGGGCTCGTGGCAGTTCCTGGATGCCAATTCCCGTCAGGTCGAAGGCCCTGGCCTTGCAACGGCCAAGCGTGCGGCTGAGCGCAGCCGGTGAAGACTGCGGCCGATTCCTGTTCTTGTCATGGCTGACCTGGGGGCAGGACGGACCGGAACCCGCCGTAGTTGCCACTGCCCGTCGGGTACTCGTCGCCGCGGTACGCCGTCCGGCAGTCGGACGCGCTGCCGTCCCAACTGCCGCCGCGATCCACACGGTACGAGCCCGAAGCGGGACCGCGGGGGTCGGTCTGGGAGCCACTCGAATAAGAACCATACCAATCCCAACAGCGCTGCCACACGTTCCCCGCCATATCATGCAGCCCATACCCGTTAGCCGGAAAATAACCCACCGGACTCGTGTAGGGATAAACCCCATCGTTGAACGTCGGATCAAGGCCGCTAATTGGATTCACATCGTAGGGATAGATGGGCCCACTACCAGACAATGTCCAATAGCTGGAATAGTTCGCCTGGCTCCACGAAATCGTGTTGCCCCACGGAAACCGCTGCCCGCTCGCCCCACCCCGCGCCGCCTTCTCCCACTCCGCCTCCGTCGGCAGCCGGTACCCGTTGGCCACCCAGTTCACCCAGTTGGTCGCCAGGTCGAACGTCCCGCTCCGGTAGATCGCCATCTGGCTGAGGCTGCTGTTGGTGTAGTAACACGGCGTTAAACCTGCCATCTCCGACCGCGCATTGCACCACTTCACTACGTCATACCAGTTCACCGTCTGGACCGGATGGCTGGCCGCCTTGCCCGCACCGGCATTGTCAAAGCTGTAACCGTTGGTCTTCGCCCATTGATACACCTGCTGCCAGAACGTGTAGCTCACCAGGTTCGTGTCCATGTAAAACGCGCTCACATAGACCGTCTGCGTGGGCACTTCGTCGGTGTATCCTTCAGCCAAGCCGTCGCCGAGGGTATCCCCCATGGTGAAGCTGCCGGCCGGGATGAGCGCCATGCCAGAGGGTGGATGGGGGTCGTAGAGCCTAAGAGTGATGACACTGTTGCTTACGGGAACCTGAATGTAGTCAACCCAGTTTGTGGCAGCTCCGAGGCTGCGAGCGGTTTGGACAGTGTAGTTCGTTCCAATCTGCGCGTTGGTCCAAGTGATGTAGCCGTCCGGAGTGAAGGCCGTAATGGTAGTTGGCGTCGGGCCGACCACCCGGAAAAAACGTGCCTCATCCGCGAATGTAGATTGCGGCACGGCGCAAAGCGCGGCACTGCAGGCGAGAAGGAAACCAAGGGATTTCGAGAATCTTGTCTTCATACTTTTGCGAATCGCTCGTTACCGCACTACTGCTGGCGATTGTGCGCCTCCGCCGGGGGTTGGCAAGCCTTGTTCTAAGCCCCATCGCGGCAACGGCACGGTGCAGGCCACGCCCTGGTCAACGCAGACGGTCCAAACCCCGGCCAAGCCCGCCACCCCCGCCGCCTTCGCCCCCCCCAACGCCTCAGCTCTCCAGCCGGTGGCTGGTTAAAACCGGGGATGCCTGTCGCCAGTCTTGCCGGATAGTCGTGGCTCGGACAGCCGGTCAAAGCCGGCGACCTCTGTTAGCGGGCTGGACCTGAAGCGATTTAGATAACAATGCAAGCAAGGGCGTGTCCCCCCGGGCGGGGCCGGATGAACCGAGTTCTTGTAATCAGGGGGCTCCTTGCTGCCCAGCCGAGTGACCAACACCTTAAACGACTGCGAGTTTCACCGCCGGCCACCCGGAGCCAGAGCGCCACTCCCGGGTTTGATGCGCCGACCCTGCGGTCATACGCGCAATCTGTGGCCGATTTCAACTGCCGGATCAAGCGGTCCGCTTTCATTGCACGAACGACCCGTCCACTGACCACTGCGCACTGGCCTCTGTCTTCTGACCTCTGACTTCTGCCCTCCGCCCCCCGCTTTCTGCCTTCTGCTTTCCCAATTTCTGCTTTTCCGGCGATGTCCCCTTTCTGCATCAGCATGTCCCAAGAGAGGATAGAACTAAACGGTTCTCTCTGTAAAATGCGTAACATAGTAGCGCAATTACTAACACTGAACAACAGTCAAGACCATCGTGTGAAGGAAAGAGTTGTGGCTTAGAACGTTCAGCCAGAAGTCGCTTTCCGCGAGGGTCAACTACAGAAAGACAACAACATGAAGAATAAGTTCTTAATCAAAATTGCAGCGGCAGTTGTGGGGTTGGTGGCTGCGGGTATGGTGCCCGCCTATGCTACCCTGTCGCTGACAATAACCTCCGGGTCGTCAACTGAAGGACCCTTGTTGGATAGTGGCAATGGCTACGTTCTTGTTACCAGTACATCGGTTGGCAACTGGTCAGGGCTAAGCTTTATTGCAGCCGAGGGTCCGCCGATAAACGGCACCGGCAGCCAACCCATTCTATCGATAACTCCGGGGAATGCCGTTGATACGACATCTGGGTCTCCTAATCTGGTTGAGACACTCGCTTATACCGACGGTTCGTCCTCGCTCGCTGCCGGGTCTATTACGCTCAACCTCCAAGATGGGAATGCGAATTCTAGTCAAAACACGCTGGCTGCATACATAAACGGCAATCTAATCGGCAGCACTTCCGCTCCGGGCATAGTTAGTTTTAATACCGGTCCCTATGCAGCGGGTTATACACTTACGGAGGTGTTGACGCTTACGGCGAACCCTTCTGCTAATGGCGGCATAGATACCGCCAATGGTTACGTCACTTACGGGGCTCCCGTTCCTGAGCCGACTACGATCGTCGCTGGCGCTTTGCTGCTGCTGCCCTTCGGCGCGAGCACGCTGCGGATTCTGCGCAAGCGCCAAGTGGCTTAACGATTGAAGCGCTCGGCGTTGCCCGACCTCCACTGTGAATCAGGCCGGTCCTCAAGACCGGCCTGATTGTTTTTGCCGCCCAGGCCGATTGTGGCAGGCCAATTCTCGCGGGCAAAGCGCCGTTTCCGGGAAGCCGGTTTCAAAAAGCCCGTAGCAGCCGAGGTGACGAGGCTCAACCTTAGCGGAAATCAGAGCCTCCTCACGTCGGCTGCTACACTTCTGGAATTGTCTCTGGCTGCTGATCCACGGGCCGCGTGGCCACAGCCGCACTGTGGTCGGACCTCGGTCCTCTGACCACTGACTACTGATCACTGGTCCGGCTTAGTGGCGCTTACTGCAGCCAGTATTCGGCAGGCTTGGACAAGAACTCGTCGAGCGGGATGCCTTGCCCGCCCGCAGTCCAGTGGTCCGGCGCGCTCTGCCCACCACTTTCCGACGCCCCTCTCGACTTTGAAGTTGAGCTACCTGGCACTGAAGAGCAAAACCGTCGCCGAAAGGAACCCAAGCACGACGACAGCCGTGACGACCCCAAGAGGAATGAGGCCGAGAAGCCGGTGTTCACCGCGGCCAACTGTGGCAATTGCGAGCGTCGCTGAGCCTAGAATACCCAGACGATCAAAAGCCCCACGGGCAGGCAGAACCCGAAGCTGCCGGCCCAGAAGCGAAGGGAAAACCAGTCCACGTGCAGTTGGCCAAACAGGTAGCCGAGATCGGGGCTGAGGCTGCCGACGACGAGCGCGGGAAAGCTCAAATACCGCGGGCAATAGCGCCGCAACGGCAAGACCGCCGCCGGATGAGCCACGGGAAAGGGCATGAGCAGGTCGAGATTACGGGCGCTATTGGGGGACGGCCAGCCGGATTTGGAAGCGCGACCACCGACTACGGGACAACAGGACTACGGGACGAACGGGGAAGCAGACGTCAGAAGTCAGAGGACATGGTTCTGCATAATTGGGAGCTAACGGGGCGCGATGAGAAGCATCGGTCATCCAGACCGTGCAACCCGGAGCGCGGACATTTCTGTCCGCCACCGGGCGATGGCGTGCGAGAAGCGGACAGAAATGTCCGCGCTCCACGGGTCCAGTACGCAAAAACACCGGGCGGGGACGCCCGGTGCGACAGGCACGCAAGGATGCCTGGCTTACGAGAAGCTGACGGCGCTAGACGCCAGCCTTGGCTCGGTCAAAAAGCTTCTTTTCCTCAGGCAGCGTTTGGGCCTTGGAAGCCCACTGGAGGTAGGCCCTGGCCTTTTCCCGGTTGCCTGTCGCTTGCAGGATCAGCCCGTAGTAGCCGGCAATGGCGGGATTATCGAGCTCCTGCGGCTTGAGCTGCTGCATCACCTTGAGGGCTTCGGCGTCTTTCTTCTGCACGTGCAGGGAAAAGGCGTAGGTGGAAGCGTAAGCGGCGTTGGTGGGGGCTTTTTGGTACAGCTCGCGGGCCAGGTCGTGAGGTTTCATCTCATTGGCCTCGAGCAGAAGGGCGGTCATGGCGAGATTGTTTTTTACCCCCAGGTCTGAGGGAGTTCTCTTCAGCTCCTGGCTATAGAGCATCATCAGGGGCCGCGTGCGGCCGCCAATAAACAGAGCCTGGCTGAGCGCCTGGACGGCCCATCGCTCGCCGGGAGACTGATTGACGATGGACCAGAGGAGCTCCTCTTCTTCGCTTGCCCACTTCCATTGGTCCGCCAGGCTCACAAGCCTGACGAGGCTGGCCCGCTGGCGATTGGCCGCCTGCAAGGCCAATTCCCACTCGCCTTTGGCGGCGCCGGCCATGTCCTGCCCGCGCAGGCCCCTGGCCTTGAAGGCGTGGCGGAGGAATTCCAGCTCGGCCCAATTCTGGTGTTCAAGGAAGGCTTGGAGACCCCGCCAATCCTGGACGCTGATCTGGCAATCAGCAATCAGGATGGCCACGGTCTGATTGGTCTGGGTGGCCTTGGGCAGGCTGTTCAGCCAGGCCAGGGCTTCCTTTGGGCCGGCGTTGGCCATTTGCCAGGTGGCCAGTTCATAGATCTTGACCGGGGCGTTCGTCCCTTGCGTGGCCTCGCGCTGAAAGCCAGCCAGGGCGGGTTGGAATCCCGCATTCCCGGTTTCCCGCAGCACGGTGAGCCGCAGCAGCCGGTCGGTGAAAGGGGAGTTGGTCTGTTGCAGCAATTCCCGGGACAGCGCCAGCGCCGCATCCTTCTGTTTGAAGCGAAGGGCATCAACAACCAACTCGCGCAAGGCCTGGCAGCGGAGAGTCGAGTTGGTGGGGTTCGCGCTGAGCCGCTTGAGCGCTGTCCGCGCTTCGGCCAGGGTTTGCGTGTTCGTGCCGTGGAGGCGCACGATGGCGAGGTTCAACTGGGAGACAGCGTTGGTTGGCTCAAGCCGTGCAGCTTCGAGGAAATGCGCCTCGGCCTGGGGAAGCTGCTTGAGTGTAGAAGCGACGACACCGGCCACGTTGTGGTAGGCGGCCGTTTTCTTGCCGGGCGCGTCCACTGCTTCGAGGGCGTTAGTGGCCGTGACATAGTCGCGCATCATTAGCGCGGTTTGCGCCAAGGCGAGGCGGTCGTCCATCGAGCGCGGGTTAAGCTCGACCACACGGTTGCGCCAGAACAAAGCCCCGGGAGAACGGGCGGTGTCGTTCAACTCGGCCATGAGGCGGCAGGCTTCGACGTTCCTGGGATCGGTGCGCAACACGCGCTGGATGCAGAGCAGGGCCTTCCTTTCTTTAGCGTTATTAAGGAAGGTGCGCGCTTGTTTGAGCAGACGGGTTTGCCGCGCATGTACATACCCGCGGTAAGCCCCGTAACCCCCGCCGCCGAGGAGGAGGCCCGCGATGGAAACGACGATCAGAACTCTTCGGATGCTTTTGGTGTTCATAGGAATAAATACAAGTTAGTTGCCGTGCGCCTGCTCCAGCTCGCCCTCAGCCATCAAATCTCAATCCTCGAGCAGCCTCAGGCCAGGTGCTGCCGGTACCAATTCAGGGATTCCACTAGCCCCTGCTCAAGTGTGTGGGATGGCACGTGACCAAGGAACCGTTCGGCTTTCGAGATGTCCGCCTCGGAGTGACGGACATCACCGGGCCGGAAGTCACGATACACGGGCAGACAACCCTGCAGTTGAGGATGATGCGGCCGGAAGTTGTCGCGCAGCAAGGTGAAGAGCTGATTCAGGCTCGTCCGGGCATGCACCGCCACGTTGTAAACCTGGTTGACGGCCTCTGGCTTCTCCACGGTTGCCGCAAGGAGATCGGCCTGCACGACATTGGCCACGTAGCAGAAATCACAGCTGGTCTCGCCGTCACCATTGACGAAGATGGGCTCGTTCTTAATCATGGCCGCAATCCATTTCGGAATGACTGCGGCGTAGGGTCCTTCGGGGTCCTGTCTGGAGCCAAATACGTTGAAATACCGGAGGCCCACGGTTTCCAGTCCGTAACACCGCGCGAAGACATCCGCGTAAAGTTCGTTGGCGCACTTGGTGGCCGCGTAAGGTGAGAGGCAGCGCCCCACTTGCTCTTCGTGTTTCGGAAGTGCGGGATGATCGCCATACACCGCATTGCTCGAGGCATAGACGAAGCGTCGAACGCCGCAGTCTTTGGCGGCCACCAGCATGTTCAGGAAGCCGTTGACGTTGCTGGCGTGTGCAGCAATCGGGTTTTCAATGGAGCGGAACACCGATCCGAGGGCCGCCTGATGGAGAATACAGTCCACTCCCCGGCTCGCGCGCCTGCAGGTGTCCAGGTCCCGGGTGTCGCCACCAATCTGGCGGAAATTGTTCCACCTCTCCGACCCCACCAACTGCCGCACTTGCTCGAGCTTCCCACGGCTCCCTGTGGAGTAGTTGTCCAAGCCAACCACCTGCTGGTGGAGGTAGAGCAACCGCTCCAGCAGGTTGGAGCCGATGAACCCAGCTACCCCCGTGACTAACCAGCGCTTCGGTTCGCGGGCCAGGCGTTCAATCAAATGTTCAAAGGCAAGCATGCGGGCTATTTCAGGTATTCCCGATACTTCCCGGCGACGTTGGCCTGTTGGGCATCACGCGGGCGCAGCAGCGGTATTCGGCGGTCCGGCAACCGCCGGGAGGCTCACTTCGCTTGCCGGCAGATAGGGCGCATAATCCGGAACCGCTTCTCTCAGCACCAGTTTAAGCTGATCCGCCCCGCTGCGATGCAGGTGGCCGCGCAGTCTCGCCAGCGTCTCGCGCATCCGGGCGAGATCCATCGGCGGCGAAATGAAGCGGCAGATCTTCGGATGCGTGGTAGGAACGAAATTCTCCCCGGTATGAGTGAGCTCCTCGAAGAGTTTCTCGCCGGGTCGAATTCCGATGAATTCGATCTGGATGTCCTCATCCGGTTTGAGCCCGCTGAGCTCGATCATCTGGCGGGCCAAATCTACAATCTTGACGGGTTTGCCCATATCCAACACGAAGATTTCACCGCCGGTTCCTTGCATGGCGCTCTGCAGCACCAGCATGGAGGCTTCAGGGATCGTCATGAAATACCGCGTCATTTCCGGGTGCGTCACCTTCACGGGGCCGCCCTCGGCAATTTGCCGGTGGAAGACCGGGATCACGCTGCCGGACGAGCCGAGGACGTTGCCGAAGCGAACGGCCATGAACTTCGTTCGGCCCGGGTGCGCCGCATACAGGGCCTGAATATACATCTCGGCCAATCGCTTGGTAGCGCCCATGGCGCTGGTCGGATTGATGGCCTTGTCCGAAGAAATCAGGATGAACCGTTCCACGCCGAACTCCAGGGCCAGGTCGGCGAGTTGCGCCGTGCCGAGGGTGTTATTTTTGAACGCTTCACCCGGCTGATGCTCCATCATCGGCACGTGCTTGTGGGCCGCGGCGTGAAAGATCACCTGCGGGTGGAAACTCGAAAGAATCTCTTCCATGCGCTCCCGGTCGAGGATGTCGCCGACAAGTGGCGCGATTCTCTGGCCATGCCCCAGCCGAGTCAACTCCTGCTCGATCTCGAAGACATGCGGTTCGGACCGATCAACGAGCAACAGATGCCCGGGCTGGTAAGTGGCTATCTGCCGGCAAAGCTCGCTGCCGATGCTGCCACCAGCACCGGTCACCAGGACCACCCGGTCCCGCAGGACCAGCCGGATGTTCTCCGTCTCCAGTTCCACTCGTTCCCGTCCCAGCAAATCCTGAACCTCCACGTTTCGCAACTGGCTGACCCGGACCTGCCCCAGCGCCAACTGGTCGAGCGAGGGAATCGTTTTGCACTGCACGCGGGCCTGGCGCAGCATGCGAACAATCTCTCCCACCCGCTTGGCCGGAGCCGACGGCATCGCAATGATGGCTTCCTGAATGTCTGATTTCGCGATCTCAGTCAGCAACTGTTCCGGCGGTCCGAGGACCGGAATATCATGCACGCGCGAATGCCATTTGCGCCGGTCGTCGTCAAAAAAGGCGATTGGTTCCAGACCATACCCGGGCTTGAGGGTCAGCTCGTGCGCCAGAACCGCCCCGGCATCGCCCGCCCCAATGACCGCCACGCGCCTTCTTCGCCGCCCGTTTCGCTTGCCGGAGGCGCTGAGCGACTCGCGAAAGGTGCGCAGCGCCAGACGGGCGCCGGTTAATCCCACCAGGCAAAACACAAAATCCAGCGCAATGACCCCCCGCGGCGGGGCGAAGCCCGCGCCCCACGCAATCCAGACGATCAAGGCGATAATCGCACTGATGGTCAGGGCATGGAACATGCGAGCCAAGTCCGGCGTGCTGAAATATCCCAACAGGGTGTTGAGCTGGTGGAACAGCCCCAGGAGAATAAGCTGCAAAGGGATGAGCCAACATAATACGAAGAGCCTCTCCTTCTGGAAAGCGGCTTCGACCAAGAAATCAAAGCGCAGCTCGTACGCCAGCCAGAGACTGGCAGTCAGTTCGGTCGCATAGAGCAACAGCAGGACCCAAAAGCGCACCCGCGAGGAAAGGTCGAGGATTTGAGTATTCATATAGAGAATGGCCCGGGTGGAAGATCAGGCTTCCAGGGGTTTGAGCACCGGCCAGCCCGAAGCGAAGGTAACTTTCAAGGGCAGACCTTTGAGCATAGTTCCAATTTCCTTAAGCCGCGCTGAGTCCTTCTCCGGCAGGGCTATGATTACTTCATCAATTCGTTTTAGCCATTCCGGGTTCAGCAGGCACTCAGGCATCCCGAGAACCGGGATGTCGTGCGGCCTCTTATGCCAGGTGCGCGGATCGTCATCGAAGAACGCGACCACCCGCCGGACGGGCTTCTGACTCCTGGCAAAATCGAGCGCCAGATTGGTCGCCAGTTCGCCCGTGCCAATGATGGCGACACGCCACGGCTGAGCCTGGGATGAGGTTTTGGTTCCCGAGGAGCGTTCTCTCAGCAACCGGATAGCCATGCGGAGGCCGCACAGCGCGAAGAATGAGAGGATGAAATCCATCAACAGGATGCTGCGCGTTGGCGCCAGGCGGCCCTGGGAGAAGTAGCACAGACCCACTTGCAGCACGAAGGCAGCCCCCAGAGCGGTAACCGTCCGCCGCATTTCGGGAATGCTGAAGTAGCTGATCAATCCGCGCAACTGTCCGCGCCAGAACAGAAGGATCAATTGCGGGAAAACGATCCACGGCAAGTAGCGCCTGAACTCCTCAGAATCACGGCGGGTCATCCCGAAGTCGGAGCGCAACTGGTAGGAAAGCCAGAAGCTGGCCGCGAGCGTGCCGCAATAGAGCACGAATACTCCGAGCCAATACGGACAAAGGGTCTGCAGAATAAGCCAGAGGTCCTGGAGCAGGCTGGCACGCTCCGCGTACTGGCGGTTTAGCTCGATCTTCTTCGGCAGGCAGTACCGCCAATAGAAATCCTCGACATCCGCCGCCCCGCTAAGCAGCGCTTCCTCATTCCGGAACAGCACCGAAGCCACGTCCGTGACGCCCGGCTTGTATTTCAGAATCTCTCGCTGCGCCGGCGTGTACCGATCCACATATCGGGGAACCTCGGGTCGCGGCCCTACGAAGCTCATCTCTCCAACCAGCACGTTCCAGAGCTGGGGCAGTTCGTCCAGCTTCGTCTTGCGCAGGAAGCGCCCAATCCAGGTGATCCGCGGGTCGCCGTCCTTGGTTATGGGCACCCCCATCTTTTCAGCGTTGACGACCATCGAGCGGAATTTCCAGATGCGAAACGGCTTCCCGAACTGGCCAATGCGGATTTGGCTGTAGAGAATGGGGCCACGATCCGAAAGCTTTATGAGGAAACCAATCAGCAGCCCCAAGGGCAACAGGACTACAAGCCCGATGCCGGCGCAAACGATATCGAACAGGCGTTTGGACGCTGCGTACCACATTGTAAATGACCACGGACTACGGACCACGGGACTACTGACTTCTGACCTCTGACCTCTGCCTTCGGTCTTCAGGTTTCACCTTTCAGCCTTTTAGCCTTTCCCAAAGGGGCCTCTGCGCCTTCGCCTTTGCGCTGGAATGCCGATTCTTGCGCTTCCAGCAGGCCCAGGAGCGACGAAGGCAGGGCGCGGGGACATTCGGGGGGCCAGGGTGGCATGTCACAAACGCGCTATAGGGCAGATTCCGCGCCTGCGCCAGCCGTGAGCGGCCAGTCACCAGGGCGAAACCCTGCCATTTGCCATCCGCCATCTTCCATCTTCGGCTGCGGCTATGCCGCGCTGTGTCTTCGTGTTAAATTCGGGGCGCTTTCAGCTTTCGGGTTTCCGATTCTCGCCCTGCGCCAGTTGCGGCGGATAATGGCCTTGATTGAATCGCACACGTGGTGCACCTCAGCCTCCGTCATGTCAGGATAAAGCGGCAGGGTGACGATTTGGGGGTAAAGGCCGGCAGCGGCGGGCAAATCCTGCGGCTTGTAGCCGTAGGTTTCGCGGTAGTAGGGATGCATGTGGAGCGGAAGCCAGTGAACGGAAGTTCCGATGCCGGCCTTTTGCAGTTCGGCAATGAACTGGGCGCGATCAATCCGCAGCTTCTCTAGACGGAGACGTATGACGAACAGGTGCCACGAATGGATGCGGTCCGGATGGGCCTCGGGCAGCATCAGTTCATCAACATCGCCCAGCAGCTCGCGGTACTGAGAGACGAGCGCCGTTCGACGCTGGTGGAACACATCGGCTTTGCGGAGTTGATGAATTCCAATGGCAGCGGCGATGTCGGTAAGGTTGTATTTATAGCCGGGCGCGATGATCTCGTAGTACCATGATCCCTCGGCCGTGTAACGCTTCCAGGCATCGCGCGAAATCCCGTGCAGGGACATGATTCGCATCCGGTCCGCATATTCCTCGTTCTCCGTGCATGCCATGCCCCCTTCGCCGGTCGTAATCGTCTTGTTCGCGTAAAAGGAGAAGCACGAAATGTCGGCGCTGCTTCCGACCGGCGACCACTGACCACTGACCACTGACCACTGACCACTGACTTCTGGTTTTTGGTCCACAGTCCCGTCGTCCCGTCGTCCCGTCGTCCCGTTGTCCTGTGGTCCTATAGTCTCATTTCCGCTTTCTGCTTTCTGCTTTCTGCTTTCCCTGTCCGTGGTCCTATAATACGCTGGGCAGCAGTGCGCGGCGTCTTCGATGACTTTTAGGTTGTAGCGATTGGCCAAGGCGCGGACGCCGGCCACGTCGCCCACCTGACCGCCGTAGTGAACCGGCATAATCGCGGCGACCGACTGACCCGAGGCTAAAGCAGATTGAACCTTCTGCTCCGCATCCTCGACATCCAGATTGAAATCCTCCACTCGGCAATCGGCCAGGATTGGGCGTCCACCCAGGTAACGGATCACCTCGGCGGTTGCGGCGAAGGTCATGGTGGGCACAATGACGCCTTCGCCCGCCTTGAGACCTATGGCTTCCAAGGCGAGGTGCAGGGCCGCTGTGCACGAATTGACAGCCACCGCGTGCTTCTGGTGCAAGTAAGCGGCAAATTCCTTCTCAAACTGCTTAGTCCTGGGCCCCGTCGTCAGCCAGCCGCTCTTGAGAGTAGCGACGACCTCGTTGATCTCCTCGGCACCGATACTGGGCTTGTAGAAGGGGATTCTCATCATTAAAAAGCAGAAAGCAGAAAGTACAAATCAAAAACTCAAGGGCTGAGGGGTGAAACCTGAAACCCGAAACTTCGCAATCCACGGTCCACAGTCCCTGGTCCTTGGTCTTTGGTCCTCGGTCCATAGTCCGTCGTCCCATCGTCCTTCCCCCTCACATCCACCCCCTCACCCGGTAATACGCCATTCCCACATATTCATGCATGGTGTCGGAGAACCGCGCGAGATTAGCGGGTGTGGGGACCAGGGCAACTAATCCGCAGATCCAGGGTCCGGGGATCCCCGCGCTGACATGGAAATCGGTCGGAGCCGGGATGACCTCGATTCCAGGGCACCCGCGTCTGAAGACGCCCACTGATCTGGGCATGTGCATGGCGGAAGTCACCAGCAAGACCCGCTTGAAGCCCCGTTGCTGAAACAGCGGATAAACGTTCTTCGCGTGTTCGTGAGTGTTGCGGGCCAGCGTCTCCTTGATGATTACGTCCTTTGGCAGGCCAAGCATTTCGAGGAAGTCGGCCATGTCGTCCGCGGCGGGACGTAGTGAAATCTCGCCGGCGCTGAAGCCCCCGGTGCAGATGATGCACGGGGCTTTGCCCTGCCGGAACAAGTAGGCCCCGTAGAGAACGCGATCGCCGGCATCGTCAATCTCGATGGTGGGCCGCGGTGGAATCCTGGGCAGGATCCCGCTGCTGAGCACCACGATGCAGTCGGCTTGAGGGACGGGATCCGGGGGTAAATACCGCCGTTCGAGGTGTTTGGTAAGGCGTGCCGCCACCCAGCCATTGCCACAGACTAGGAGGATCGCCACCGCCAGCCAGAAGAAAACGCGGCTCACCGCTTTCCGCTTCCTGAACCCCGCCGCCGCCAGCAACAGGAGCACGCTCAGGGCTGCAGGGTTGATCAGCTTGAGGAGGAGGCTGTAGAGAAAAGACATGGGGGAAAGGGGTGTTGGGGGCCTTGGGGGGCGGGCCAGTCATTTCGCTGTGCTGGGTTCCGGACTTTCGACCTTGATGAGTGTCTCCAGTTGGCGCACGAGAGCCTCTTTTGCCTGCCTGGCATCCTGAAAGCCCGTGCCAATGAACTCGACGACTTTTTGCCCCCGATTGCCCCTCCCCGCCCAAATGCTGCGCAGGTAGCTATAGCGCCCAGGTTCGCGCGCCACATAGTCAGCGATGGTTGTTCCAGGCTCCCAGCGGGCATGAAAGACATGAAGCAAACCGCGGTCGGTCTCGAAAACGTATTGTCGCATGGGCAAGTCCACGCCATGGATGCGGAGCGGCACCAGCACCGGGCCTGAGCGCAGCTTTCGACCCGACGAAGTCAGACAGATTTCCGGGGTGTGCCTTTTTGCCAGGTAAGCCGCCACTCTGCCGGGGGCCCAGGCAAAGTAGTACCCCTGCCATCGGGTTCCATCGGGGGCTTGCCATTCCGCCTCCCGGGCTTCATCGAACCGCAACTGGGCTTTCTCTATCTCGCTGATGGGCAGGTCCTTGAAGGCGGGGTTGTCACGGGGAAAGACCAGGGACCAGTTTGGAGCTGGCGTGAAGTGCGACTCCCGGCTGCGATACCAGAGGAAGACGCCAGCCTCGCAGACGACCAGCCAGAGGATGAGGGCGAGACCGAAGCGGGGGAGGGTGGAGGATGGACTACTGACCACTGACCACCGACCACTGACTGCGGCGGTGGGGAGCGGGGAGGGTGGAGGTGGAAGATGGGAGCTGGGAGTGGGGAGGAGGGACTTCTGAGTTTTCAAGAGGAGCAACGCGAGAGCCCACATCACGGCCGAGCAGGCCAGGAGGATGGCGATTCCGGCAGGGTCATGGTACTGGGATATGGCAGCGATACCCTTTTTCGCCGCCACCCAGGTCAGCAAGGAAGTGCGACAGACGTTAAAGGCGAAGGCCATGAGGAAGCCGACAGGCACCAGCAGCAGGCGACGCAGGGTGGTCAGGCGATAGAATTCCCCGAAGAACAGGGAGATCATGAGACTGGATTGAAAGGACCGGATGCCGCTGCAGGCCTCATCGATTCCCACCACGCCGGTGCTGACTTCAATGACGTTGCCATGCCGTATGGCAGGCTCACCCAGCCAGCCCATCAACTCAGTGACAAGCGTGGCATCGGCCCGGGTCAGCGCCTGGATAACTGCCTGATCAATGAACGAGGGCCAGGGTACGGCCACCAGGAAGAAGCAAATGGGATACGCCAATTGCCTGAGGCCGCCCGGCCCCTTGCCCAGGTAAATTGCCCCGAGCGTCAGCCCGACGACCTGGAGGGCGAGCACCCACTGAATCAGGCGCCATTCCGGCATTGCTGCTTCGGCCAGGCGAGTGGGCAGGAAGAGCAAAGCCAGGAGGGAGAGGAGGAGGACTACAGGACCACGGGACCACGGGACTACGGGACTACTGACCACGGAACTACTGACTTCTTTTGGGAGAGCGGGCCAGCGGCGGAGGAGCAGGCCGAGGCAGAGCAAAGGAACCACCCAGCCGTAAGCATACTGGGGATCGGTGGACCACTGGAGCCGCAGGTTGTTGATCAGACAGAACCAGAGATAGCCCAAAGGCAGGAGGATGAGAAGCAAGTTCATAATGGAGGGCGGGCAGTTGAAAGGAGAAAGTAGAAAGCAGAAAGCAGCGGTCCCTCGCGCTACGGAATTGGCGATGGCAGGTTTCATATTCAAGATCTCAGAGGGCAAAGTGACTCAGAGTTTTTCCTGGATGATGCGCACGATGCGCTCAGCCGCATGGCCATCCCAGAGCGGCGGGGTTGCACTTGACCGCCCCGGGTGATTTTGCAGGTGGCGATAGGCTTTCAAAATGCTTGCGGGCTCCGATCCGACGAGCTGGTTGGAACCGACCGCGACCGTGACCGGACGTTCGGTATTGTTGCGCAAGGTGAGGCAGGGCACCTTCAAGATGGTAGTTTCCTCCTGGATTCCTCCCGAATCCGTGAGCACGACCCTGGCGGCGGATATGAGTTTCAGGAAATCGAGGTAGCCCAGTGGATCAATCAGCCGGATTTGGGCATGGTTGGTTTGAATTCCAAAAGACGCCAGGCGCTGGCGGGTTCGGGGGTGAATGGGAAATATCACCGGCATCTCCCGGCCGATTTCCTCCAAAGCGCCCATCACCCCCCGCAGGGTGGCAACATCGTCCACGTTCGAAGGCCGATGAAGGGTGGTGACCGCGTACGCGCCATTGGATAAACCTAGCGAATGCAGAATACGTGAAGTTTCCGCCTTTCCCCGGTGCCGCAGGAGGGTGTCAATCATGACATTCCCAACGAGATGGATTTTGTCTTCGGCGACACCTTCCTGGCGCAAGTTGTCCACGCCGCTTTGTTCGGAGCAGAATAGCAAGTCACCGATGGCATCGGTCAAAACGCGGTTGATTTCTTCGGGCATGGAGCGGTCGAAGCTCCTGAGCCCCGCCTCGACATGAATCAACTTGATGCCGAGCTTCGCGGTCACCAGGCCACAGGCGATGGTGCTGTTGACATCCCCGACGACCAGGACGGCGTGGGGTTTGTGCTCAAGGAGCACCGGCTCAAATGCCTGCATAATCGCCGCGGTCTGCACGGCATGCGAGCCGCTGCCGACACCGAGGTTGACGTCGGGTTCAGGAATGCCCAGCTCGCGGAAGAACAAATCGCTCATCTTCTCGTCATAGTGCTGGCCGGTATGGACCAACATAGATTCGATTCCCGCCTGACTCCGGAACGAATCCATGAGCGGGGCGATCTTCATGAAGTTGGGGCGGGCGCCGGCGACATTGATGATTTTCATTTGTGCCACTTGCCTTCCGAAGGCTCGCGTTGGTCAATGGGCCGGGCGGCAGACGACGCGGATAAAGGCTAGCGTCCGCCTGACATCTCTTTCCGAGACGCGCTGATGCGTGGGCAGGTTGATGACTTCGCGGGCGGCCTTCTCCGCCTCCGGGCAATCGCCGTCTTGGTATCCGAAAGCGGCGTGATTGGTTTCTGCGGGGTGGAGCGGGCACTCAAACCACGAGCCGATTTCAACCCCGTAGCGGGGCGCTCTGGCCAGGGCTTCGTCCTTGTTTGCGACGCGCAACGGGAATCTTAATATCGGGACTTCCGCATCCGCTGACCGCTTCGGCACCGCGTAGCCGAACTTGGGCAATTCTCCAAAGTACTGGGCGGTGATCCGCAAACGATTGGCAATATTGGCCTGAATTCGCGCCACTTGACGCCGCCCGACCCGGCACTGCAACGGGGCCGGTCCGAGGGCATAATAGCGGGGCAGGAGGACGCCGAACTCCGACTGGTTGGAGCTTCCGATGACCAGACCTTTTTTCGTCATCCAACGGAAGAGCCGCGTGACCGCGGCGCTGGTTGAAGGGTACACGACGGCCTGGTGCAACCGGAGCTGGACGGCCAGCAGGAAGGCCGCCTTGTGGGATGGAGCCGGGCAGCGGGCCTGTTCCGCCTTCATGCGGCGGGCCAATTCCTGGTCGTGGACCAAGGCCAGGCCGCCCAGGCCGGTGGAGAACGGCTTGTTCCACTGGCTGCTGAAGAAGGCCGCGTTCCCGAAAGTGCCGAGCAGTTGGCCGTCCAATCGGCCGCCAAAGGTGTGACAGCAATCCTCGATCAAGGCGATCCCGCGCTGGTCCGCGATCTGGCGGATCTCCTTGACCGCGCCGGGCAGGCCGTAGGTGTGCTGCACCAGAATAGCCCTGGTGCGCGGGGTGATCTTCCGCGCTACTTCGTCCGGGCGAACGCCGTAGCCGTCAGGTTCGATGTCGGCATAGACGGGCCGGGCGCCGGTGTAGATCACCGGGCCGGGCACCATCACGCAGGTGTAGCCGGGAATGACCACTTCATCGCCCGGCCCGATGCCCAGGGACTTGAGAATGGCGTAGAGCGCGATCCGTCCTTTCCAGAAGGCAAACGCCCTGCCGGAGCCGAAGAAAGCCTCCACGGCCTGTTCATAGGCGACCTGTGCGGGACCGGCCTCAGTCGTGGTCCGGAGCATTTCCGGCAGAGCAATGCCAATTTGGTCAACCATGATTCGTTCAGCCGGGGAAGATTCGAACATACACATTCATGGACTTGCCGTGGTTCGTGAACGAACGTACCCACTGAAAGCCGCAGGCCTTGTAGAAGTTGTTCGATCGCTCATCAATCCCGTGCGTCACAACATAATACTGGGTGACCCGAAGCTGCGCGAAGCGTTCATCCACGGCGCGGAGCAGGATCTTTCCAATGCCACGCCCCCGGGCCTGGTCACTCACCGAGACGGCCAGGAGTTCGGCACGGGGTCGGGCTGACCGGGCTTCCGAGGCTTCGCGAGAAGCCCGCAGCGGATAAGCCAACGTCTGGATGATTTTCCGATAGACGGAGAGATTCAATAGGTTTGGCAGCAGCGAAATCCCCAATGGAACAAACCTGCGGGTCAACACCCAGCGGTAACACGCGGCCAGATCGGCGGTGAAAGCAGCAAAACCCATGACCCCATCCGGATTTCTGGCCACGATCACGCCGCTCTGCGGCGCGGCGCTGATGCCCCGGTAGAGATTCGCGAGAAATGGCAAACCCAGCGTTGAGAGGAACCCCTCGGTGATGCTTTCGGAATGCAGCCGGGCTATGCATCGGAAATCTTCGCCGGCCGGCCGAACAATCTGAGGCTCCATCAGCAAGACCGCCACATCAGGCACTCGGCTCGGCGGACAATTCTCTTACCAGCGCGAGGAACTCCTGCGCTTGAATCCTCCGGTCAAAATGCTGCACGACATAATCGCGAGCAACTTGTCCCATGCGTTTCGCCTGGGACTTGTCGTCCCTTAAGGAAATGATGGCCGTGGCCAGGGCTGCATCATCTCCCGGCGGCACAAAAATGCCGCCCAATGCCGCCTCAACGACTTCTCGAATGACGCCGTCAATGGCGAGAATAGTAGGGCGGCCGGCGGCCATGTAGTCGAACACCTTGTTCGGGTAGGTGGTCCTGAACATGGGGATGTTCTGCAAGATGGCGACACACGCGTCCGAAGCGGCCAGAAACGCGGGCATTTGCGACTTCGGCCGGGCTCCCGTGAAGATCACGTTAGAAAGCCCCAGCTCTTTTGCCATGTGCTCAAGATGGGAACGTTCCCCGCCGTCCCCGACGAGGAGGAACCGGATGTGCCGCTGCTCTCGCAACCGGACCGCAGCCCGGAGGAGGGTGGGAATGTCATTCGCCAATCCTAAAGCCCCCGCGTAGGTGACCACGAATTGGCCATTGAGCTTGAATTCCGTCCGCACTTCTTCTCCGGCAGCGCGGGGGTCGAACATGCCGGGATCCACCCCGTTTGGGATGAGCGTGATTTTTCGCTGTGGAATGCCCTTGGCCAACAAGTAGTCGCGGTAGGCCGGCGAGTTGACGAGGAGATGGTTGGCGCGCCGATACAGGAATGATTCCAGCCGGCGCGACAGCCAGATCAGAACCGGGTTCCGCAGCACTTCCATGTCAATCGCGAACTCAGGCCAAAGATCGCGGATTTCCAGCAGAAACGGTCTGCGCCGCAAGGCGGACAGCAGCCAAGCCGACACCGCCTGAAAGATCGGCGGCGAGGTTCCCATGACGAGATCCACCGGGCCGGCACGGAGTCCTGCCAGGACGGAAGTTATCATGAACCCCACGAAAGAAAGGACGCGCCAGAGAAAGCCCTTGTGCAGAGTAGCAACCGTGTAGGCACGCAGCACCCGGACACCTTGGACCTCCTGTTCGGTGACCAGGCCCCTTTGCTCCGTTACCCTTTGGCCCGTGAGGTAGTTAAGTTGGCTGGCGACGATGGTGAAGCGGTGGCCATTGCTGATGAGATGGCGTCCGAATTCCCAGTGGCGTGTGCCCCCGCTATCGTTGGGGCTCACGAAGGCCTGGTGAATCAGCAGGAGGTGCATTCAGAGACCTCCAGTCGTTCCTGGGATTCTCCCTCCCACTGCACGTGTTGGACGAGCGGCAATCGCGAAGCGCCCCCCAACTGAACGCCCGTCTGCCAGGAGCCGGCGCGCACTCGCAGAAGGCCCCCCTCGAGGTGCACAACGCACTGTTCCGGTCCGAGCAAGGACCAGAGCCAGCAGGAACTGGCCGCGACTTGCAAGGCCCAGGAAAGCGCCGGCTGTCGTTCGCAGTAATAGGGTGACCGCCAGCCCCGGGTTGAGCTCTCGTCTGCCCGCACCAATGAATACTGCCTTGCCGGCCCGAGACTTCCCATTTGCAGATGGTAGTCTCCACCGGGCGTGCTGAGGGCGAGCTGGCCCTGATCTTGGAGGCTCCGGGCAGGATAGTCGGCCACCAGCCAGTGCAGGCGGTACTGGTGCTCGCCGTTGCTCTCAAGCCGGTCAAGGACCAGCCAGTGTTCATCGCCCAGACGCACCACGGCGCGGCGATGGCGCACCGCCGGCCGGAGACGCCTGTAGCCGTCATGCTCGCCTTCCCAATAGGCCAGGGTCCCTCCCTGGCTGCGCAACTGGCAGCGCCTCCGGGCGTGCAACCATGGGAGCCATAAGAACCGCCCAGCCCGCTCCATTTGGTCCTGGCCGTCCACCACGACGGTGTTGTGGCACTCCGTGCGCTCCAGCGCCTTGTCCCATGGCGCCGGCGCATTATAGCTGTAAGTCCCGGCATCCAAGGCCATGTTTTGTCCCCGCCACCATACGTCCACGTGCAAGGCATCCGCTTGCGAGGGGCGGTGCCGGAAGCGAGGACAATGGATGAAAACAAAGCCTCGTTTCGCCCTCAGGGTGTAGCAGCCGCCGTGCCCGGCAGCGAGATCGAGGGGCGCGAACGTCTGCATCGGCGCGTCTGCGGCCGCCGGCCCAAAGAGCCAGAGAAGATCCTCATCCCACGGTCCGGCGGGAAAGGTCCTCACCCCGTGCATGGCGTATCGGGTTGCCTGCACGACGGGTCGGAAGTCCTGATAATCGCAATTGCTCAGCGGCAAGACCAGCGCCCCGTCATTATGTCCGTAGCAAGGGACGCGGCCGGTTTGGCCATCCTGGATCTGGAGCAGGAAATCCGCAGCCATCCCAACGCGGCTACGCAGTGCCTCACTCAGGGGTGCGGCATGCAACGCTCCTAGCCTCAGGGCCCAGAGATAATCGTGCAGCATCACCCGATGGTAGTTCGCCGAGTGCTGGGCGAACGACCCATCCTCGTAGATCAGCTCCCGCGCCTGCTGCTCGAGCGCGGCGCGACCTGTCTCGCGCCACACTTCGGCGCGGCGAAACTGGGGGAACAGAAGCCCGGTCGTCCAGAGGCCCACCGCCTCCGTGATGCCATGATTATTTCGCTGGCTGAGGGCGTAATCGAGGCAGGCTTCTATGCGCCCGGCGGAAACAGCGATCATTTGCCCGAGCAGGCTCACGCGCGCCGGCGTCGTCGCTGTTGCGTCAAGAAAACCATGCAGGGCGAAACACCAGGCCATTAACCTTAAGGCGATTTCCTGCCCGCATTTCCAGTTCGGCCCCAACTGGGGGGGATTTCTCCCATGCCAATCCTCGACCAGTTGCCAGAAGGTCTCGGCGAACTCGATTCGCCCGGTGCGCCAGTACGCTCGCACCAGCGTGTAAGCAAATCCGAATCGGTTGGGCTCCCATATTCCCTTGATGTCGCCGTAATCGAAATCATCAATCCGGCTCCAGTGCCGGTCGTCTGGGGCGCGGTCTCCAGTGAGCGCGTTGCGGTGCCAGTCAGGAGGGAACCCGGCACGAATCGGCCGGCATTGAAAATAACGGAACTCTCCTTCCCCCAGCCGCTCTGCTTGCGCCACTGGATTCACCTCATTTGAGTCCCATTTCGAAAACCTGTCCCGAAATAGAGGGCGATCCTGTGGTGAAAAGAAGAAGCAAGCCCCATGAGTCTGGCGGAGCTTGGAGAAATTGTCGGAAGTCGCTTGTTCTGGGTCCTTGAGATAACAGGATAAGGGCTGCTCTTCCCACGGAGTCGCCGGGACCCGGCGCTCCAGCCAGCCACGGCGTTGCCGCAACGAGTGTAGTGCGCGGTAAGCAACCCAGCCCGGGCCGAGATGCCGCACCAATCCGCAAGCTGCCTCAACCCGATTCATGCTGTCGGAAAAAGCAGCGGATACTCGTCCGCCAACATCACCGTTCGCATTTCCTGAGCCGCAGTCACGGCCGCAAAGCTGGCCAGGGTTACATTCACCAGTTTGTCCACAGGTATCAAGGGCTCGCCTCCTTCAGCCACGCGTCGGAGGAAAGCAGCGAATTCGGCGGTGTGACCTTTATCCTGCCGCCAGGTGTGGAAGCGGCTAAACCCCCTAAAGCCGTAACCCGTAAGTCGCCGGAAGTTCTCCAGGCGGAGCACCCGGCCTTGACTGAAAACTTCCAGCAGTTCTTTTGGATAGGACTTCGATCCGTTGGCAAAGTAGTTCACGGTGCCCACTGAGCCATCCTCGAAGCCGAGCGCAATTGACGTCTTGTCTTCCCGCACCGCCACTCCTGATCCCATCATCACCGCCGAGACGGTCTTCACCCGGCTGCCGGTCAGGTGGATCATCAGATCAATGAAATGGCAGGCTTCGCCGATGATGCGTCCCCCACCTCGGACCGGGTCATGCACCCAATGCTCGGACGGAATCATTCCCGCATTGACGGTCATGGTCATCGCCAGCGGTTCGGCCCGTCCGCGCAGCCATTCTTTCATGCGAACGGAATGCGGACTGAAGCGGCGATTGAAGCCGACCATGAGCAGGGGGACTGAGGAAGGGACCCCAGGACTACTGACCACTGACGACTGACTACTGACTTCTGGTTCTTGGTCCGTGGTCCGTGGTCCGTGGTCCGTAGTCCCCTTGTCCGGTCGTCCCGTAGTCCTGTCGGCCCGTCCTCCTGTAGTCGTGTGGTCCTGTCGTCCTGTCGTCCTGTCGTCCGGTTGTCTTGTGGTCTTGAGGACGGCTAGTATCCGCTGTAATTCCTCCACACTCAGGGCCAGCGGCTTTTCAACGAAAACGTTCTTGCCCGCGGCCAACGCTTCGCACACGAACCGAGCATGCAGATTGTGACCGGTAGCCACGAAAACAATGTTCACCGCTGGATCGCTCAGGATCACCGTGTAATCCGTCGTTGCCTTTTCCGCACCGTATTTCCGAGCCAAATGGCCGGCGGCGACCCCGTTTAAATCCGCTACGTAAGCAATCCGCGCCTGCGCCTTGTTAAGGCCCGGCATCAAAGTCATTTTTGAAAAGTTCCCGGCCCCAATCACGCCGATGACGGGCGCAGTCGGGACCACGGGACCACGGGACCACGGGACTACGGGACCTTTGACAGAGGACGAAGATGGGAGATGGGAGATGGGAGCGGGGGCTGCGGCAGCACTGACGACTGGCCTCTGATCTCTGAACTCTGACTTCTGACCTCTGACCTCTGATGTCTGATCTCTGACCTCGATTGTTTTCTCCCGAGCTGGGTTTCCCGAGTACTCGAGGATTACTCCGAGGGCGCTCTTGTCCTTTGTGATCAGGTCGTAGGCCGCGGGGGCCTGCTCGAACCTGAACCGGTGCGTGATCAGGGGCTTCACGTCCAGTCGCCGAGCGCGCATCAGTTCGAGGACTGCTTCGAAGTTCCGTTGCTCAGTCCAGCGCACAAACCCGTACGGATAGTCCTGGCCCTTCTGCTCGTACGATTCGTCGTAGCGCCCCGGGCCATAGGAGCACGAAACCTGAAACGTGAGTTCCTTTTCGAAGAAATCGCTCCGCTTGAGATTCAGCCCGACCACGCCCACGAGGACGATTCGGCCCCGCTTGCGGCACATCTGTCCGGAATTATGGACGATTTCGTCGGTACTGGCGGAGGCGGTGATCAGGACGCCATCGGCACCTTTGCCTCTGGTCCAGGCATGGGCGGCCTCCAGCGCATCGGCACCGCTGACGGCCTGGGCACCGAACGTCCTGGCCAGTTCCAGCCGGCGCGGGTCCAGGTCAATGCCCAGCACCTCACAACCATTGGTGCGCAGCAATTGGACCGTGACCAGGCCGATCAATCCGAGTCCATAAACGACAAACTTCTCGCCCAAAGCAGGCTCGGCCAGCCGGATTCCCTGGAGCCCGACACTGGCGAGGACGGTGAAAGCGGCTTCCTCATCGCTGACCTCGTCCGGGATCCTTGCGCAGAGGCTGTACGGAACGCACACCACTTCTGCATGAGGCCCATTGCTGGCCACGCGGTCGCCGGCCTGGAAGCGCAAACAGGAACCACGGACCACAGACGACGGACCACTGACCTCTGTCTCCATGACAACGCCGGCATTGCAATACCCCAGCGGCAGCGGCTCGTCCAACCGATTGAAAACCGCCTCGACCGTTGGTAACAGGCCATCGGTTTTGATTTTTTCGAGCACCTGCTTGACCTTGTCCGGTTGGCTGCGGGCTTTTTGCAGCAGATTACCTCGACTGAACTCGACGAGCATTTTCTCGGTGCCGATGGAAATCAGGGAACGCGTGGTCTGTATTAAACACTGGTTCGGACCGGCACACGGCACAGGTGCGTTGGCAAGCTCCATCTCGCCGGAGCGCAGTTGCTGGAGGATTTGCTTCACGGGCTCCTAAACGGACTGCTTCAGCGTAATCTCATCCTTTTGCCCGGGAGTCGGGTAGTTGATCAGGACAGCTCGGTAAACCCCTTTGAACACGAACAAGCTCCCCGCTGCCGCGCCAATGATGCCGAACGTCTGGACGAGTTTGGCAATGTCGTTGAGTGACCCGGCGCCGCCCATGACCGTCAGCGGCAAACTGGTCGCCGCGCGAACTTGGGTGGCGAGCTCCACATCGTAGCCCTTCATGACCCCGTCGCAATCAATGTTGTTGACCACAATCTCACCGGCGCCCAGGTCCTGCATGTGCCTTGCCAATGCAAAAGGGCGTTGGCCGGTCGCCCTGTTGCCATTATGCGTCCAGACGCTGTAACCCGTTCCCGGCGATGCTTTCCTGACATCCATGACGACCACGACGCTCTGACTCCCCACTCTTTCGGCAGCCTCGGCTACGAGCCTCGGATTCTCAATGGCCGCCGAGCTGACGGCGACCTTTTCCACACCCAGGCTGATGATTCTTTGAAAATGCTCCACCGTCTTCACGCCTCCTCCGTAGCAAAGAGGCATCCGGCACTCGGCGGCCAGGTTCTTAATGAGCGTGTAGTTGGGTTCCCGGTTCTGAGCGCTAGCCTCAATATCCACCACGATCAGTTCATCCACTTCCTTCTCGTTAAATATCCGCACCGCGTTGATGGGGTCCCCCACATATTTAGGGGCGCCAAAGCGAACCGTCTTGACCAGGCCGCCGTTTTTGACGAGCAGGCAGGGAATGATTCTCGGCCGCAGCATGCTTATAGTTCAGCGAAGTTCTTCAGAAGCTGAATGCCCCACTGGTGGCTCTTTTCCGGATGAAACTGGGTGCCAAACACATTCCCCGACCGCACCGCCGAGGCAAAAGAAACGCCGTAGTTCGTCCTGCCCAGTACCGTATCGGGATTGGCGGGCGCAAAGTAATAGGAATGCAGAAAGTAAAACCGCGGTGCCGGGATACCCTTGAACAGGCACTCCGAGCTGGTGGGGCAGACATCGTTCCAGCCCATGTGAGGCAGATGCGTTTGCTGTTGAAATCCGCTCCCGTCCAACCGCAGTACCTCGCCCGCAATCCACCCCAGGCCGGGCAGCTTGCCTTCGTCGCTCCGCTGCGCCATCATTTGCATACCGACGCACACTCCCAGCACCGGCCGCTGCTTGGCCAGCACCAGGTCATCGAGGCAGGCCCGCATGCCGGACTCCTCCAGCCGCGTCATGGCCCAATCGAACGCGCCGACGCCGGGCAGGATGACCTTCCTGGCGGACGCCAACTGATCAGGGGTCCTCGCCACCTCAACTGGGATGTTCAGGCGCCGGTAGATGTTGCCGAACGCCTGGAGATTTCCCAGGCCATAATCAATGAGTGTGATCACCGCTTGATAGATCTTTCGGCACCGATCGCCTTCAGACAATATGCGCCCAGCCTGAACACCGACTGCTGGTTCTGGTAGTCCCAGTAGAACTTCTTTGGCATTTTGAAATACTTGCGCAATTCCTCTGGCTCGATGCCCAGTTTCGTCGCCACATAATTGAATTCGTCGTTAATGGTGGCTGGGTCGTAGGCGGGGGATTCCAGTTTCTTCAGCGCCTCGGCCCTGGCCATCTGGCCAGTGAGAATGAGACTGGAATACTGAACTCTTCGAGTATCAAAGCCGAATCGCTCCGGCAGCCAGTAGCTTTCATAGAACCTGGTGAAGCGTGACTCGAAGTGCTTTTGCGGATAATTCTTCCACCCGTATTCCCGGCTCAGCACCTCGGCCGCCTCAGCCCTGCAATACGGGCGATAGTTGAGCGGCTTTACGACCTTCACTCCCCGGAGAAGACGCAGGTAAACCTTGTGCTTGAAGATGGAACTAAAAGGGTACGTGTCCATCCTGACCGTTCCAAAGCGTTTAATAATGTCCCTGATCTGGGCCATGTCTGTGCCATAGTACAGCCACTCCATGGGGTTGCGGACACATTCCGTGGCAATGTTCCCGCCGTTCAGAATGTATTTGACGCGGTACTTCTCAGCAAAGTTGTATAAACCGGCTATGAAGGCATGATCTTGCGGAATATCAATATGCGGAACGCCCGATTTGAAGAAGGCCAACTGGAAGTCGCGCATTTCTTCCCAGTTAATCACCTCCGTGTATAGGTCCAGCCCCAACTTGTCAATCAGCACATTGATATTGTGTACCGCCACCTCCGAATTCCAACCGCCATCAACGTGAAATACCAGCGGCCGCAGGCCGAATTCCTTCACCGCAAGGTGCAGCATGTAGGAGCTGTCCACCCCGCCGCTTACCCCCAGCAAACAGTCAAAATCATGCTTCTTGCCTGAGTCCTTTATTTTGACAACGAGGCGCTCCAGTTCCTGGCGCCCCCGCTCGTCGGTGTGCCAGTTGGGCTTCACATGGGCCTGGAAGTCTTTGCAGTGGTCGCAAACGCCCTCGTCGTCGAAGGTAATGCGCGAGTCGGAGGTGTCCATCACACAGTTGGAACAAATCTGATAATCTCGTTTATTCATTGTCTGATGCAAGGAGACGGCACTTCGAGCCTCATGAGCCGGCTTCATCCCAATCCCGAGTCGGGTGTCATCAGTTTCCCGTAGGCCTTGAGGAAATCTTCGACGTGGTGCTCGAAATAGTAAGTTAGCTCCGCTGCCCGGCAGCGGGACTTAATCCCTTCCCGCAAAGCGGGCTCCCGCGCGAGCCGGGCAAGCGCCTCGGCGACCGCCCCGCCATCACCCAGGGGGACCACGAACCCGAGCCCTTTCTCTCGGACGATTTCTGCCATGTAGGTGCCCTCCTTAACGATGATCGGCAAACCGCAGAGGACAGCCTCGGCCAGTCGGCACGCCACGTGAATGCGCTTATCTTCACTGTCTTCGTAAACCGCGTAAACTACGTCCACCTTTTCATAAAGGCTGCGTATGTCCTGGTAATAGTAAAATGCCCCCGTATAAGCGAGAGACTCCTGTCCTGCGCAGAACGCGCGGACAATGTCAACGTCTGGGCCGGTGCCGGCGAACAAGCCCTGAGCATTAACGCCTCTCCGTCGCGCCTGCGCAACCCCCTGGGCCATGCCTCGCAGCGCGGCCTCTCCGCGAATGGTTCCGATGTACCCCAGGACGATCCGGCCGTCGAAAGGGCGTCGTTGATAATGCTGGAACACTTCGCGGGAGGCGGGATTGGGAACGCTGATCACCCGCGCCTCCGGCCGGATCAGCTTGTGCCAGCGGAGAAAATGAGATTCGAATCGCGGCGACCGGACAACGAAGAGGGAAACGCTGCGAAACAAGTGGCGCACCAAGGTTGCCACTGGCGGCCACCGCATCCAGGCCCTCGAATCAAGCAGGTGGAACACTATCGGTTGGCCCCTTTTTCTGGCCGCCATTGCCGCGACGAGGAGCTCAACCGAACTAACGTCCAGAACGTCCGCTGGCAGGCCGCGCATACACTTGCCCATGCAGCACAACACCTTGATGCGCCGATAGAATCCCTGGAGCCGGTTTGAAGCGGGGGACACAGAAATGGGGTGCACGTTTGACGGTCGCAAACCACAGGACAGCGGGATGGCCACAGGACTCCCGGTCCGTTCCCAGTACACCAGGTGCACATCTGCCCCCTGGCGGTTCAGTGCAGATATCGTTAGGCTGGTGATGGAGTCAGGCGCGCCCATTTGAGCCATGACCACCCGGGTACCCGTGAAATTCGGCACCGAGGCCGATCGGGGGGCTAAACCGCAGCTCTGAGTGTGTTGACCGCATTCCTCCCCGTGCCCTGCAGTCAACGCTTTGTTACTGGGTTGCACCGGAGTTTCGAAGGTTACGCGGGTGTTCCGAGCTACGCCTTGCCTAACACTTCCGCATTGAGCTTCTCGATCAGGCGCAAGGATTTAGCCGTCGTAAACTTGCGCGCAAACAGACGCTCTGACTTGCAAAGCATATTAAAATCCGTTTCCTCGAGTATGGCCGGCTTCTCGCGTGGCGACTTCCAATCAAGGTACTTAATATGCTCGCCCGCCTCCCGCACTGGCTGGCGCACATTGGGCCACTTCCCCACCTGAATATTTCTATTGGTATGTTCACCAAAGGGTGAATTCAGGACAAGGGTATGAAAGAACGTTTCATCAGGAATGTCCGCATAGCACAAACACTCCGCATATTCCCAATGCTCATCCACATAGTTCACAACGTACTGTAAACAGTCCTTCGTAAGCGCCCACCACTGGCTGCCCGTGTAGGGGACAAGGTTGGGGAGAAACGAGCGACGGGGGAGAAGAAAGCGCACGAGTTTATATCTGAGCCTTGCCACTATCCTATGGTTCCGTGGCCACTGTATGCTGGGAAAGTAATAATATTTTACCTTATATGCCAGGGAGGGGTTGTCAGCAATGCTGGCATAGCGCAAGTATTGCCGGCCCGGATGTTTGCCAAAGAAGTCTAGAACATACCTGCGAGGCTTGATGGGATAATCCAGTCCCGAGAGCAGGATAGCGTAGTCAAACGCAGGACCGGCGGCGAGCGCTGCCCGTATCAGCAGCAACGTTGCTTCCACCACGCTAAAGCCTCCCCACATGACCGGCACGCGCTGTTGCAGAAAGTGGACATTGGGGGCAGGCTTAATCACGGAAGTAAAGGTTTCCAAAGAAGACTTGCGATCAATGTGTATGTAAAATGATACATCCTCTCCGTCCAAAGCCTTGATCAGCCTCGATAATTGAGGAGGATCGGTGTGAGCGAGGATGAGGTAGGAAAGTTTCACTTAAAAGCAGAAAGCTGAAAGTAGAAATCTGGTCGAGACAAACGCTGAAACGCTGAAACCTGAAAGCGTTAAAACAAAGCAGTAGTCCTTGGTCTTTGGTCTCTGGTCTTTGGTCCGTGGTCCGTAGTCCGTGGTCCCTGGTCCCTGGTCCGTAGTCCGTAGTCCGTAGTCAGTAGTCAGTAGTCAGTATTCAGTCGGGCATGATTGCGACGGGAGCGATACTCCTGAATTCTCTTCCAGAACCACCACAAAAAACGATCGTATATGAGGGGTTTGGCGGTCGTCCACGACTTCCACATCAACGTGAAAGCACGATACTCGAGCGGACTGAACAACTCCCTCCGAAGTTCATCCACCCACTGTCGGCTTCTCTCCAGCCTCTCAGGAACCGTGGAGGAGCCCCCGCCTTTGTAGTGGATGGCGATCCGGGGCAGGTGCTTGTACTTCACCCCGCCCTGAAGCAGCACACGGAGCAGCAGGCGGCAGTCCGCAGCGTCAGTGTGTGCCGTCTCAAAACCGTGATAAGCCAAGTAAACCGACCTCTTCAGAAACCAGCACTGGTGACATATAGTGTGGCTAAACAGAAAGGAACGGCTCAGGCGGTCTGGATAAAGTTCTACTCCAGCCCGCGATTCTGGCTTGCGCACGTCCGCATAGAAGAAGTCGGCGCCTTCGTTGGCTTTGGCAATCCGGGCCACGTCGCCCAGCACCTTGGCGTCCACGAAATAGTCGCCGGCATTCGAGAAGCAGACGAAATCGCCGCGGGCCAGGCCCAGCGCCTGGTTCATAGCATCGAAGATCCCCTTATCGGGGGACGAAATGAAGCGCACTCGCGGATCGGACCAGGTGCGGTTCTGGGTTCCGTCGGTGGAGCCGCCATCCTTGAGGAGCAACTCGTAATCCTTGAATTCCTGGCTCAGCACCGAGTCCACCGTCGGGTCCAGATCAGACCCGGGGTTCAGGCAAACGGTAATGATGCTGAAAAGGGGCACACGAAGAAAAAAGCTGAAAGCTGAAACCTGAAACCTGAAACAGGCAGAAGGGCTTTGGGATCACTGCCGGTGCCGTCCCCATTCTGGATGCCGGCGCTGGTGCTTCACAACAGTGACCCGTATTCGATCAGTCCCAACGCAGCGAAAGTAAATAACGTAAGGGAAACGCGTCATCAAACAACGTCGAATGTCCTTGTCCACGATCATCCATCTCTCCGGGGTGGCCGCAATCCGCAGAATTTGGCTTTCGAATTCGTCAATGAATGCCCGCCCCAGGCCGGGTGAGCGATCTTCGTAGTAATCCCGAATTTGCTCGAGTTCCCTTTGGACCGCGGGATGGTACTCCACCCTCATCGGCGGAGCTTGGCCATCATCTCATCATGAAGTACCGGGGTAACTTCGCCCGCCTCGATTTGCCGATCCCGCGCCTGCGCAAGCGTCAAAGCCGCACGATCATCCATGCCCGCGGAGCTCTCGCGCGGGTCAGACAGGCTTTCCCACAGCGATTCCGCCAACAAGGCGCGCTCCCGGGGAGGAAGCCTCAATGCTTCGGCCGCAATCTGGTCGATACTCATAATGTCACTATAATCGAGGTCTTCCAGAGGTAAAAGGGGAAACACGCACCACTGACCATATCGTACAAAAAGCAGAAAGGAGTAGTCCCTGGTCTTTGGTCTTTGGTCTTTGGTCCGTGGTCCGTAGTCAGTGGCCCGCGGTCACCTGTTTCAGGTTTCAGCTTTCAGGTTTCAGCTTTTCCCGATGGGTCAGTGACCGACCCGGCGAGCCCAGGGACCGGTGATCCTGGGAGCACGGCGCATGGCGAAGGGGCGCTGGGGACGGGGCCACGGCACCCGGCGTATCGCTCCGGCCGGGACACTCATCGTTTTGAGACGCTGGCGCGCAGGGAATCTGAGCGCCGCCGGGACTGCCGCAGGAGCGGGGGCCAACAAACCCAGCATGAACATGTTCAGCGCCATAATTTGCGCATCTTTGAAAATGCTTTCCGCCATGATGAAGAGCGCCCAGACTACCAGAACCAACAGCGCGGCCAGGTGGAGGGCTCCTTCGGCAGGGGGTGGGCAGCTCTTGAGCACCAACCAGGCGCGTTTGAGGCCAAATCCTATCAGGAACAGATAGGCGGCCAGGCCCGGCAGGCCGAAGTGCTGAAAGTGCCAGCCGATGTCGTTGTGGGAGCTCGAGCGCAGGACGGCCTTGGAAGGGCCTTTGCCAACGAGAATCATGGCCGGGTCTTCCAGCGCCTGGGAGAAGGGCCTTATGAAGTCCCTTTTCCGGGCATGAACAGACGTCTCATAGGAATCTGTATCGGTTCGGAAGACTCTTTCCTTGAAGGAGGTCGTGAGGAAGCCGACGAAGACACTCAGGCCGACAATGGCGAGCAACCCCCATGCGATGAGCGCCTTGGCGTTGATTCCCCGGGTCCGCTGTTGGATGATCACAGCCAGAATGGCGACGATCACCAGACCTAGCATGGCGGTTCGGGACGCGGTGTAAATGAGCGCCACAAGGCAAAGGGGCGCAACACAGATTGCCAGGAGGCGGCCTGTTCCGCGCCGGAGGTACAGCCAGAGGGAGGCGCATGCCCCTAGACCCGCGACCAGCAGGTATCCAAAATACCTGGGATCACCGTGGGTCCCTCCGACCCGGCGGTTGGCCAGAGCCGCCTCGAGTTCTTCCGGGTCCATTTGCTGAGCCGCTCCCCATTCATAACGCGCGGAGAGCCAATTCCCGATTCCTCCGGCACTATGGAACTGGAGAATGCCGACCACCGCACTGAGGCCAACCGCGGCCACCAGCGCATACAAGCAATAGAGCCGGGCGCGGGGTTCCGCCAGGGATTGGGCCATTTTGTAAATCAGCCAATACTTGAGCAGCATGGGCAGGACCATGAAATCATTCACGACAATGGGGTTCCGCAGGGCGCTGAAACAGATTGATAGAAACGCCATCCCGCCCATGATCAGAATGGCGATGGAAATCTTGTCATGGTGACCCGGAGGAAGCTTCCGCAAACAACGGCGCGGCGCCAGGCAAAGAGCGATGAGGAAAACCAGGATGATGCCATCTTCCGCCCGCACCACGGGCAGGCGGGCTGCCACCTGGAAATCAGGAGACAACAAGATGAAGAATACCAGCACTAGGGCGGCGATGCGCATTATGACGACCTTATCCCGGTCGAGGCTGTCAGCAAGAACCCCGGTCAAAACCCTGTGCGGTCAACCGTTCTTCTCCAGCACAAAACTCCCGAGGACAAGGCAGTCCAGGCCATTATCATAGAAGCAACGGATGGCCTCGCGGGGGTGGTTGACAATCGGCTCACCCATGACGTTGAAGGAGGTGTTCAGCAACAGGCACTCGCCGGTGCGTTGCTCGAACTCCTTCAGCAACCGCCAATACTTCGGGGCATATTCCTGCTTCACGGTCTGCGGACGGAGCGTGTGATCGGCATGCACCACCGCTGGCACCTTGCTCCTCTTGGACTGCTTGCAGGTGAACGAGGTAATCATGAAGAACTCGTCGCGGGCCTTCTCCAGGTATTCCTCCCTTTTCTCCCAGAGCAGGGAGGGGCAGAAGGGCCGGAAGGCTTCGCGAAACTTGACCCGGGCGTTAATGATGTCTTTGTTCTCAGCCCTATTCGCGCTCATGAGTATCGAACGGGCCCCCAAGGCGCGCGGACCGCTCTCCATCCGGCCCTGGAACCAGGCCACAATTCTATCCTCAGCCAGTTGCTGGGCAGCGTACGCCTCGACGTCGTCAACCCGGCGGTAGGGAATGCGGCGCAGCTTAAGCGTGTTTTCTATTTCCTTTTCGGTGTAAGCCGGGCCCCAATACAGGTCTTCGATGGGAAAAATGGGGGCGCTGGGATTCGCCTGGTAATAAACCCACAGCGCGGCGCCGGCGGCCAACCCGGCATCCCCCGGGTTGGGGAAGGTGTGGTGATGGTCAATCCGCCCGGATTCCCACAGGTGCTGGTTCAGTTTGACGTTGAGAAAGACGCCCCCGGCGGTCGTGAGGTTGCGCGTCTGTTCCCGCTCCAGCCACGGGAAGACGATCTGCTTGACCTGCTCCTCCAGGACCCGCTGGCCTTCCGCCGCAATGTGCTCGCGCCCGTGCTGGTTAACCAGCTTCTGAATGGCGCCGGCGTCGTCGAAGTGCCACTGCATCGCGCCGTTCTCACTCCAAGCGGCCTTGCGCCCAAAATCGTGTTCCTTGGCAAGGTCGCCGTTGCGGTATTCGGGACAGAACGAATCCAGCACCCCCTGGCACTTGCGGTAGTCCCCATACGGCGCGAGGCCCATGGTCTTGCCTTCCCCATCACCGTGCCACCACCCCAGCGCTTCGGTTACATTGCTATAGAACCAACCGACCGAACCGCTGGTTGGGAAAACGTGCAGCTTGCTGATTTTGCCATTCTCACCGCGCCATATCCCGCCACTGATTCCATCCCCCTCGCCGTCAATGGTTACGATCAACTGTTTGTCCCTCCGGCCACTGGTGTAATAGGCGGAGGCGGCATGGGCCAGGTGATGCTCAACATGTGCGATTTCGGTCCGACCCTGAAGCGGAAAGGTCTTGATATAAAGCGGCGGCTGGGTCCTGGGCTTCTTCAGTTTTCCATTGATGAAGTCCGCGACGCGATGACGATAGGTCATGGGTTCGGCCCTGGCGCCTTGGAGGCTGAAAAGGTGGTTTAACGCCAACATGCGGCCGGAAGACGGCACGGCCACGGCCTCGAGCTCGCCCATCGTGAGCCCCTGCGACTTCAGACAATAGTCAATGGCATGAATGGGCAATCCGCAGTAGTGTTTGGTGCGGGTGAAACGTTCCTCGGCCACGTCGGCCACGATATGTCCATCCACCACCAAAGCGGCGCTGCTGTCATGCCCGATGTGTACACCTAATATCTTCATTTTTCAGTCTCCTTTGTTCATGTCGTTCCGGATTATGGAATAAAGCAGGTCGCCGCGTTGGTCCCAGGTGTTCTCCCCGGCAATTCTTAACCGCAATTCAACCAACTCCGGACTGTCCTCCGTGTGAGCTTGGCGAATCTTCTGCACAAACTCCCGGGCGCTTTTCGCGCGATAGAGAATGCCTTTCGGCATTTGGATGTAGTGGGGCATGTCGGAGATTACCACGGGCCGCCCGGCCGCGACGTATTGAAAGAACTTGTTGGAAGCCGTCTGCACCTGGTTCTCCGGTATCCGCGGGTCGTAGGGCTGGATCAGGACATCCATTTCCGTAAGCTTGCTCAACAAACTATCTCCGACCAACGGCGGCACGTGAATGAAGTTTCTTCGTTCCCGGAACGGCTGCAGGTTTAACTTGCTCAACGGGCCTATGAGAAAAAGTTCCATGTCTTTTTCATTCAGCACGCTCATAAGCCAATCAGCCATGAGGCGATAGGTTATATAGCCCATAAAACCCACCTTGATTGGTGCCTGGGATTTCACCGGTGGTCTGAATGAAGCAATTTTATTGAACTCATGGGCGAGCAAGCAAAGAGATGTCCTGGGATTGACGCGGCTCAGTTTCTCCTGAAGGGGAACGTGCGTGGCCAGGCACCTGTCGGCGCGCTTTGCGACTTGATTCTCGTAGTGTTGATACAGATGTGTTTGATACCAGAATTTAGCCCCCAAAGGCTTGCTGCTTTGGCGCCACATGCGCGGAAATTCATCCACACAGATGTAGAGCTTGTACGCGAACAGGTGAGGGTTCATGATCTCCGGGAAACCATGAACAAAATTGACCAGGATTGACCCATCGGTCTGCAGAGCGCGAACCCGGGTCTCAATCAACCTGGCATAGTAGCGGTTGGCGACTTTGTGGGTTAGTGGCTCGTTTGCGTATAAACGGATTGGACTCCAGACTGGCGGCCGCGGTGCGTAGAGGAGCAGTCGTTCTCCTGAACGCCGCAATTGATTGTTTGAGGAGGTTGACCTTGCTCCCGGAAAGAACTCGACATATAAAACATTGTACCACCGCATCAACTGCCGGACAACCTGGTGTCTCATTCGGGGCGGCTCGTCCCACCTCGTTTCGCCGACAACCACCGCCAGCGGCAGGCTCGGGTCGGCGAAGGTGGGAGGGGGCTGCATTCGTGGTAAGAGGTCGGAGGTCAGAGGTCAGAGGTCGGAGATCAGAGCTATCGCTCCAGCACCAGCCAGCCGCGGGAGGCGGGGAGCGGCGCTCCTTTGTCGGCTTTGAACGTGGCATACCAGGTACTCACGCCGGGCACGTAGCGGGTGCGGATGTTTCTCTGCACGTTGATGCGCAAGGCGGCGGTTCGCCGGGGGTCCACGCCCAGTTTCTTCCAGTTGAAGGCCAGCTCGGCCTGCCAGGTTTCCGGACCGGCTAGCGCGGTTTTATGGCTTGCCAAAGCCTTGGTTTTGCCCTCCCACACGCCGCCGGCCATGGCCAGCACCATCTGATAGGGCGGCACGCGCTGGTCGCGTGCGTCAGGAACCATCTCCAGCTCGACCGACGGCAACATCCAGGGTGCGCCCTTTGGGTCGAGCCCTTCCGCGTGGTTTGCCGCCTGGTCGAAACAGCGCAACGCCAGGTACAAGTTCTCGTCGTCATAGGCCCAGGCGAATTGCGTCCGGCAGGCGGCCGGATTCATCGAGTTCCAAAGCGGCCACGGGTTCTGGTCAACCCAGGTCCAGCAGGCCTCATCCGGGTGGCCATCAATGACCGGCGGCTGGGTGGCCCGCCGGGCCGCGGCGACGCGGCCGGCCTGGCTGAGCAGGGTGTTCACCAGCGTCCGAGCGGCCGCATCCTTCTCATAGCCCGCCGGGGCCATTTTCGTCAGCGTGGCCTGCGCCGCCTTTACCAGGTTGGTGGGATTCCGCTCGCCGGCCTGGAGCCGTTCGCGCACGGTCTGCCAGGGGGCGGCATCGAAGACATAATGCAGCGCCCGTATATCCTGCTTGGGCTGGCCGTCACCGGCAAACGCCTCCGGCAGCTTGGCCCAGACTTCCCTGGCAATGTACCCGTCCAGGTCAAACGCAGGAGCTTCCGGGGCATGGCGCACCAGCGCCTCCATCACTCGGCCAGGCGCGGCCTTATCGGCCATCAACCGGCCAGCCTCAGCATAAGCGTGATAGCGCCGAACGATGACATCACTGATCTTGAATGTGCCTGCGAAATACTCGATGCGCTTGGAAATCGTTTCGTCTCCCCCCGCCTTGCTCCGAGCCTCCTCCAGCAGTTTCCAGAGGGGCGGCAGGTCCTCAGGCCGCAGCATTTCATACTGAATCTCCTGGCGAAAACCCCAGGTGATGCCGGACGGCTTGACCCGCGCCCCGTTGCGCATCCAGGCCTCCTCCAGCAGATCAAAATACTTCTTCATCGGCTCCGACGCCGGCCCGAAGCAGGCGGTGGCCCATTGGTTCATCAAAGCATCCACATCCTGGTTCGGATTCCAGAGCAGTTTCTCGACAATCCAGGGTTTGGGCCCATCCAGGCCGTGGTTGGAATAGATCTCGGCGTAAAACCCGGCCCCTGGCCGTTTGTTGCCCACATGCCGCAGATAATCCGCCAGCGCTCGGGTGTAAAGCCGCGGGATGCTGTACCCCATGCCATACAGGTACTCGTAGATACCCACATGATCAATCCGCTCCAGCCAGGCATCCACCAGCTCCAGGTCGCGGGCTTTGTTGGCCGGGTCGCACCAGTTCGCCCGGGTGTCGCAGAGATAGACGATGATATTGCGTTCCAACGGGAAACTTGGCGGCCGCTCCGTGCCCAGGTAGCCGAGCGTGCCCACCGATTTTCCCGGATGCGACTGCTGGAGCGCTTTGGCCACCTGGTTGAGGAAGGTGTAGTAGCGGTTGCTGAACCGCGACGCCGCACCGCCTGCCTTGAGCGAACTCAGCCAGCCGCCATCCATCGCCCGGCAATTCGGGCACTGGCACCATTGATCCTGCCCAACGTCGGGCATGCCCAGGCTGATGCAAAGCGCCTCGGGATTCTTGTCGAAATACTCCCGGCATTTCCTGATGATGATCTGGACGACCTCCGGATTGGAAAGACAGGGCCCCGGCTTGTCGCTCCCGGACACGATCAGGCGCTTGCCGCCGATCAGCGGAAAGTATTCGGGATGATACGAGGAGGGGGGAGCTGGGGGCTGGGAGCTGGGAGCTGGGGGCGGTGTGCCGAATTCCTTGACTGTGATGAAGGTATGAATATTGTGATGAAACTTGTATCGCCCGTTGCCGACGCCGGGGTGCAGGCGCCAAGGCAGCTCCGGTTGGCTTTGCAGCCCGGTTTCAGTCCGCAGCCCGCTGAACGCGCGGGAGAAGAACACGGGCAACTCGATGCGTGTGCCCACCGGGATCAAGACGCGCTCATGGGGCGGCACCACGGTAAACAATTTTATGGGCAGGTAGCTATCAATGCCCAGGTATGTTCGGAGGAAATCATGCTCGGCGTATTCCACGTTGCCGGCCAGAACCACATAGTCGGGCGTGACGCACACGATGTAGCCATCGCTGTCGAGGGTCTTGAGTTTGTCGCCGAAGAGTTCCCGGGCCTTGGCTGTGCTGCCGACGAAAATGGGGTAGCGGGGCTGGGTGGATTGGACCTGTTTCTCGGGAAGCACTTGCAGCTTGCGGCCCGTGCTCTTTTCAATCCAGGTTTGGAGGGTTGCGCCGCCGCCCACACCGCGGACGACTTCGCTCTCGACATCGCCCCGGTAAGACCAGCCCAGGCGGTCCTGCGCGCCCTGCTCGCCACTGACGATCACCGCCTGCCGCGTGCCGTCCACCAAAGGGAACGGAGCGGCAAAAGACAAAGTAGAAAGTAGAAAGTAGAAAGTGGAAACCGTTTTCATAGGAGGTAAGGGAGATAACTGAGAAATGGACGTGCGAATGCCTGAGTTGGACGCCAGCGAGCGGTCACGGTTTGGCGACTTGACTCGGAGAAGCAGGAAGACGCGTTTGTGGCTGTTTTAACCAGAGGTTTTGCGATCTGTTCCCGCCGGCGCTGACAGCTTGCGCCAAGATGCTGTCGCAGGGGCGCGCCAACGTGTCCGCGCCGCTGTCAACGCTAGTCACGACTGCAATTATCGCCGTATCCCCAGCAATGCTTATTCATTCAAATTGTATCGCCCAGCGGTATAAATATTGAATGGTTTAGTGGAATATCGCAGAACCTTCTGCAATTTGAATGCGCCCCTTTCAAGAACCACGGAATGCTGTACCGGGTTGTGATAGATAATGGTCGAAAGGCCGGGATAGATACGGCTCGCTAATATTCGATCAATTACCACGCGCATAATCTTCTCGGGAAAAGGGTTGAAGAAATAAAAATGGCTGTAATCACTAAGATTTGAATACTTGCTGGCGTCGCCACAATAAAAAGAGACATTGTTAATGCCTAGCAATTGCAGATTTGATTGGGCTACTTTAATCATTTCCGGGGAAATGTCAATCCCGAGAATTCTTGCAAATGGGTGCTTTGCAATGACTGCCAAGGCGGCGCCTTTCCCACACCCATAATCCACAATGCCGCGAGGCTTGCTGATGTGCAAAAAACCAATCACTTGTTCCAATTCGGGTCCTGCCGATGCGCAATGTTCATTTCCAACCTCTGAATTTAGTCCCAGCTCTTCACAAGAGGTTTTTGAAAAGTCGCATCCCAGCGATCTCATTTTCTGATACCACTTGCTATTGCGTTGTTCCCAATAATATTGCCTCCAGCGATGTTCACTGGTTAATGCAATGCAAGTTCTCAGCTTGCGTGATAAAGTGTTGACTGCTTTATTGATGCTCATTACCCAGCGTTGCCTCTGATTAAAGTACCACTAGGCTATGCCGAAGAGCGTCACAGGGGTACCTGGCGGACGAAGGTCTGAATTGGTTTAACACTTTGTTAGCGTATTTGGCGTGCTTGGTGTTCCTTAAGTTCCTGCTCGGTTGCTTCTGCTATCTTCAGGATGGCGGAGAGGCAATGCGGGCGTGCGGTGGCGAAGCGGCGGCAGCAAGGAGGAGGCGTTCGAAGGCGGCGCCCACGCGATCCCAGGAAAACTCCTCCCGGGCCATTCTGAGCCCTTCGGCCCCCAGGCGCTTTCTCAGCGTTTCGTCGGCCAAGAGGAGCTCAAGCTTCGAGCGGATTTCGGCCTGGTCGAGAGGATTGGACACGAGCAGTCCGTTGAGGTTGTCCCGGACCACTGATGTAGTCCCTTCCACGCGGGCCGCGATGACTGGAAGTCCACATGCTCCGGCCTCGAAGTACGTTCTGCCCATGGTCTCATTTTGGGAGATTTGCACGTAGAGATCAGCGGCTTGATAAAGGAGAGAGAGTTCAGCGTGATCCTTTCTCCCAGCAAATCTTATGCGTTGGCCTAAGCCAAGATCGGCTGCACGTTCCTGGAGACGCTCCCGCTCTTCCCCATCGCCGGCCACTACGTAGCGCAAAGAGGGCCATCTGGGCGCCAGGTCGGCGACCACCTTCAAAACGGTATCAATGCCCTTCTTAACTATGAGATTGCCGGCGGTCAGCAGCACGAGCGACTCAGCCGGCAGGTTCAACTGGGCCCGGATGCCCCGCTTGTTGGCGGGCGGCTGGAACAGAGCGGTGTCCACGCCGCCGACGATGACTGAAACTCTGTCAGGATGGACGCCTCGTTCAATCAACCGGTCTTTCGTCCATGCGCTGTTGGCCACGACGGCATGGCTCTCCTTTAGGTACTCTATGACCCTCTCCTTCCGTATGCTTGTCTCCCATTTCTGGACCGCCGTCTTGGTCTGTTTGCCCGGAAGCCGGTACAGAATGCACCGCAGCGGCAGGTTGTAGCCACACCAAGGCCTGAGGAAGTCGTTCCCGACCACTCGCGTCACGGTTGGGTAGCTCCTCGACAGAGGAATGTATGCCAATCCGGCAGTGCAGACGTGTATAACGTCTGGAGCGAATCTTCGCGCTACTCTCAGAAGATTAAAACTGTCGAAAGCAGGAAAGCGCATCGTCAGGGCCGGGCACACCTTGAAAGGCTGTTTTTCATGCATGTCGCGCTGTTTTCTGGGGGTGACGACAAGAACCTTATGCCGGTGTCCCAGGTAACGCGCGATGTTGGACGCGTGCGTGGCCATACCGCCGAAGAATTCCGGCGGAAACTGGTCAGTCAGGATAAGAAATCGAGAATTCATGAGGACCTGGCGGCCGTTGACAATAGCCGCGAACGCTAGCCTGTGAAAGACTTGCTATAGGTACTTTCGAGGCACTGCTGTATTGCAGTCGCCACCACCGCCACCGAATGCTGCTGCACGATTTGCTGCCGCGCAGTGCAGCCGATGCTCTCCATCAGTCGCCTACGGTCGCGTAGAAACAGAATGGACTCAGCCAGGCCGAAGGATCCGCCTTTGAAGAAGAGAACGGGACCTTCTCGCATTCCCATAGTTGCATACTGGCGGGCTAGAAGCGGGCTTTCAACATGCACGACCACCTTCGACCGGGCCATCCCCTCCAGTGCCTTGTTGGGCAGCATCAAATGGGCGTCGTGGATGGGGCGCAGGTGACCAAAACAGACATCGGCTTGATCCACGCATTGGATCATCTTGTCGCGATCGCCCACGTACCCGCAGTACTCCAGATTGCCGTTGGCGTTCTTCCTAAGCGTATCAAGCACCGCTCCCGGCGGATTTCCATAGAAGCGAAATTGAATCTCCCTATGTGCGTTTAATTGCTCGGCAGCCTGAAGCGCCACGTCAACGCCGTGCTGCTTCAAAAACCAACCCCAGTAAGCAACAACAAAGGCATGCTTGTTGCCCGTAATAGAAGGCTTCTTTAGCAGCCAATCGTCTGGGACAGCCAGCGGCACAGTAAATATCTTGCGCGGGTCGCATCGGTAGGCCGTGGCGTAAAACTCCCGGTAGGCTTCCGTAGTCGCCATCAAATAATCGCTCCCCTGGATGACGGCGTGTTCTTCGTTTGAGGCAACAGGTGTCTCTACACGGTCTCTATGCTCCACGAGATATCGTGATACCCAAAGATCGTAGATGGTGGGTATTTGAAGAGGCTTTGTCCACCGGCTGACGGTAAAGAAATAACCAGGATTTAGCTTCATTATCAGCGCAGCGTGAATCTGATTACGGGTGATAGCGCGTCTGATCCTGGTGAGGAGCGTCTTCCGTCCAATTCGCAGGATAGCATTATTAAGAGCTCTTCCTTGAAAAGGGAATCTGGCCCAACGATCGCTTTTGAAGCGGCAGTCTAGGACCTTCCAGTTGGGCAGGCGTTGTAACGCGCTCATGATCGTCTCGTCGCGAGCATAGCGGTCCTCGGAGTTTCCGCAGACGAGCACGGTTTTGCTGGTTGGCACCCGACGAACCAAAAGCTTGAGACGACAGGACTACGGACGACGGCCTACGGGATTACAAGACAGAGCAGAAGCCGGAAGGCACAGATTAGACTGCGCGATCACCGACTACGTACTTTCAAGGACTGGAACGTGCCTCTAGAGAACTTGCCGCTATAGCGAAAGTCTAGCACGGAGTTCATAAATATCTACAGCAGCACCTATTCGGGGCAGCAGTAGCTGCTGATCACGCGGCGCGACTTTGCTTTGTCGCATTGTAAACCCCAGTTGATAGCCCACGGCATTCGCCATATTCACTGCTGCTTCACAATGGTCTCCATTCGGGTAGGCATACAGGAGGCATGTTTTGCTAACGTGGGCTTCAATATCCTTCTTTGATTGAGTCAACTCGAATTGAATTATCTGTGCCTGTTGGTTGGAGTGCAGCAACTCATGGGCCACACCATGAGCACCGACTTCTGCATGACCGGCTAGGGACTTCACATCGTTCCAACTAAGCATATCAAATTCTGGCATCGCTTCGCGCACGCTTTCTATCTCACCAATACCCATTTGCTGCTTCAGTTCTTCCATTAGCACGATCCTCTCGGGAGCACAAAGCTGCTTGATGGACCTTCGGATCTCATTGAATGATTCCTTTTTCGCGTCTTCGCTGCTCAAGTTATAGACTGCTCCCCGGAATAGCATGGCGTTCTTTACCGTAAGCCTAAAGAGCAAGGCAAGCTCGTTTGGCCAGATCCATGCCCCTGTAGAAATACTTTGAGTACTAAGAAACAGGCTCCACGGAATATTGCCGCGCGCAAAGAGTTCTGCGGCGATGAGGTTATTCTTATACCCATCGTCAAACGTGATGTAAAAGGATGGTTTTGCGGGAGCCTTGTGTGCGAGCACGTAATCAAGCAGTTGATTGGTGGATAGTATGGGATAGTTCTTGAATAAGCGAATATGCTCCTTAAAGTCGGACAAAAGGGTGAAATTTCTTTCCCAAAAGCGGTCCTTGCGTTTCTCAGCAACACCATGATAAGCCACAATATAGATATTATTGCTCAATCTCACCCGACGGAAATACTTGAGCAGGCTTGCGCTCATGCGTAAAGATTCGGAAGAAAGCGAAGCAACATGCTGGGTTGTGTTTTTATCTGATGGACTGTTTGGATCGCATCCGTGTAGTCGCTTTTATACGCCTCCATGCCCTTTAAGAAATCGAAATGTTTTCCTGAATTCATCGTTTGAATGATGATATGGTTAAGGAGGATGGCTCCCGGGCTATGTTTCCTATATGCAATGTCATAACACGGCTTGTAATAATACACATACAGATCATCCTCAAAACCGAGGTGCATCGAAAGGATACGCTGACCTAAGGAGAGGGTATCGAGCCTGATTCGGCCGGGAGGGACGTGCTGTAAAAGCAGGTGATAGAAGGTCTTATTTGCCTGCTCGAGAAATAGGCTCTTGCCGTTGTTCGCATCCCATTGCTTTATGTGCATCTCAAACAATGCTGGAAGCAATTCCGCAATTCTGGGTTTTTCATAAGTTCGGCCGTATTGTATTAATCCCAGCTTTTTGATTATCTTAATCCGTTGCTGATGGGTGCGGCTCTCAGTTATGTGGGATATAATGTCTTCCCTGTTGGAGTTGGGAATATAGGGACAGTCCTTACTGGTTTTGACGGTTGTGAAGGGAACCGTCCCTAGATATTTTGATACGAGGAACTTAAACCAGCGGTTTGAATTGTGCCTGAAGGGGGAGGGAAGGAGGTCGTGGGTGCGATTCAACTCGTGCTCATTGGAGAATTCTACCTTGAGCTTGTGTGTGATTATCCATTTAATTAAATACAGGAAGACGGTCGGCTCGGTTTTGTCGAATATGATGGCGTTGTAGTCTCCTCTTTTATACCCGGCAATCCGCAACCATCCGTCAGCGCATGTTACAAGCGGGGCTATCAGTAGCGCGTTTCCTGGCGTTTCGTAAATACAAATAATCTGAGTCGCGTGACTGCCATACGCTTCGTACCAAGCATTGATATAGCCGGGCGTGTAGAAGATGTTTTCGTGGTAGAACTTGGCGAGTAATGCATGCCACTGGGCGGCAAGTTGAGGTATTACATGAGGGTCGTTGTATATTTTCAAATCCATCAGCTTGTTTTCAGTGGAACATGCGTAAGCGTTGTTTCGGATCGCTTGGGGAGTGCGTGTGCCTTAATAATGGGGTATACAGAAGTCCCAGAGCTTGGGTGGCTGGTTGTTATTATTGGGAATGTTGGGGCTGTGTGTTTTCGCCTGACAAGGACTGTGTTCTTAATCGCAATAGTCGGTCCAGGGGTGGGAGGGTTGGTTCTGAGGCGCGGCACGTCATGGCTGTGAATCATCGAGTAAGAACCGTCTTTTCGCCCTGAAGATGCGCCTTGAATCCCCTGTTATTTGTCGCTTTCAGCAGCGCGTCCTTCGCCGCCTGGCTGTGGGTCTCCACCACAATAGTGCCTACCTTGTCGAGCCAGGCTTCAAAACCGGACGAGAAGAGCCCCGCTTCCGCTCCTTCGATATCCAGTTTGAGAATATCAATCCTGCCTACTCCGAACTGTTTCATAAGGTCAGGGATGGTAACGCCTTTTATCGTATCAGCCGCCGGCTGGTCCGTTTCAATCAGACGGAACGCCCACTTCTCAACACCTGCATTCTTTATCCTGAGGCAAGCGCTGGATTTCCAGAGACCAGCGTGGACCGGATGAACATTCGCGTACGCGGAGCAATTGGCGCATAAGAGGGAAAAGTTTTCCGGGTCAGGTTCAATCGCAATGATCTTTGCGTCGGGATGATGCGTGGCGAAATAGACCGTTGAATAGCCGGCATAGGCTCCCGCATCAATGATACATTTCAAATTGTTGTCCTGCGGGACAGCGCACTCACCCAGCTTGAAAATCTCCCATAGCACAAGGATGTCGGACGAGCGAGGCCGGAGCAGCAGCGGTGTTTTTACTTCTGCGAGGCGCACTTTCATAACACCACGCAACATCCATTCCACCAGGAAAATGATACTCTGCCTGAGCCCGAAAAACGTGATAAGATTGTTTAGCCGGTGAATCGCCTTTGACGGTTTCATGGTGGGGATATTGGCGATAACTTGGAATGGCTCTGCAGCCACATGCCCGGATTTATTTATGCTGATACCTTGTTAGCGGCATTTCCGGATAGAGCAACTATACGGGTCAGCGCCGCCCGAGGTCAGGGCCGACTGGGCAAGTGAAGCGTCCGTTGGCAGAGCGCGGCTACAGGATGCGTTCCTGGCGTATGGCGCCAGTGCCGGTGGTGTGATTCCATTCAACAATGGGTGCAGGATAACCCACCAGCGGCAGATATCTGGCAAGTGAGAACGGGCGTTTTCGGAGCAAGGTGTTTCGGAGCAGGCATTCGATCTTGTTCAGGTGCCTTCCCCCGGTCCTGGAAAAAGCAAGCTCCCTTTCTCTAAGAGATCGCTCCTCGAAATGCACGCTGTCCTGTCCCTGGTGGGTTCTGAAGATGCCAATGGGCGCGTTGACTGCGTAAAGGTCAGCAAAACTGTAGAATCGGGTCCAGAGCTCAAAGTCGCCGGCAGACCTGAAGGAGTCGTCCACTTTGCCACCGCTCTTCTGCCACAAAGATCGCCTCCAGAACGTTGATTGCTGTTGGATGTTAAACTTCGCGTACGGAGTGCCTCCCGGAAAGTACCGGCCTCTGCGGAAGGCTGTGCGGTTGAAACCATCAATCTTGTAGCAGGCATTTTCTTCGCCAGCTTCATTGCACTTGACCTTGTAGGCGCTGGTCAGCCACTCGATTTGGGCGAACTGTCTGAATATGCCGGCGACAATCCAGAGCGCGCCAGGTTTATACAGGTCGCCGGTGGGTGACCAGGCCATGATGTCGCCCGTGCCGCGCCCAAAGCCCTTGTTGAGGGCGTCGTACATGCCTTGGTCCGGCTCGCTGACCCAGTGAGTGATCCAGGGTTCGTACTTTCTGATGGTCTCAATTGTCTCATCCGTGCTGCCCCCATCCACGACGATGTATTCAAGATTCGGATAGCCCTGGAGGAGGATGCCCCGGATCGTGCTTTCGATAAAGCGCCCCTGGTTGAAAGAGGGAGTGACAATGGTAATCCGCGGCCAGCCACCCTGCTCCCGGGAGACAGCGCCCTGGGGTGGGACTTGCTGATCCCAAGGCCACCCGGATTTGCCGGGGGGAGGTGCAGGCAACCTGGGGGTTGTGTCGGTTTCTGGCGGTCTCATTGCGGCCGCATGTGGAAAGACGATAACATCCGTCGCAGGGGAAAGCTTTACGCTGCAGTGGCCGGCGTTCGCTCGCAATTGGCGTCGCGCTGTATCATCCAGGATTGGTGAATTCCCGCAAACGTGGCCGGCAGGTCCTTCGTGATGTCCCAGCCCGGGTGATGGGCTTTCAGGTTGGTTGCCCATCGTTGCTTTATGGTTAAACCGTCGAGTTAGCTCAAGTGCTTCTTGTTTCGCCAGTCATATCGAGCCTTCTTGATCGTGGCCGGCACACCCGCGACGATCGCATCGTCCGCTCCTATCTTTTCTGTCACAACACTCCCCGCACCGACAAGGACGCGGCTGCCGATTGCCGCTCCGGGGCAGAACGTGGCGGCACTGCCAATATAGCAGTCGCTGCCGATGTGGATGTCTTTGCAGCCAATGTCCGGTCCATGCGTCCAGAATTGTGAGGCATAGCCAGCGATCCATGAACGGTCGCCCAGCTCCATTGTTGCTGAGACATCGAAGTAGTGTCCCGAGGTAATTAGCGTGTGGGTTCCCAGGAGGAGGCGCGGCTGGTATGACCAGGCGCTGGCATTCTTTGTCCATTCAGAACAAAGAAACTGATTGGAATGCCCAATGGTGGACTTTTCGCCAATTTCGACCTCCATGGGACCAAAGAAACGACAGAATCGCCCAATGGCAGCATCCTGCATGTCAAACGATTTGACAGCGATCGCAGTGCCGAACCCAACCCGCGAATTGCGTATGCGAAAGCCGAAGAGCACTCGGTAGAAAAGCACACGCAACGCGTTACCGGGAAGAACGCTGATCAGCAGTGCGATGTGCTTCTTCATTGCTCCTCGCTTTCGGGTGAACCTGGCGGAATAATATGATGCTGCGGCTGTGGTGTTTTGGCTGTGCCGCAACTGTGCCGGGAGACAAAGCCCTCAACGTCAAAGCAGTGCTTTTCGACTTCAGCCAGTTTCTCCGCTGGCCAATCCCACCAGGCAATCGCTTGGAGCGCCTTGATCGTCTCCTCGGGGAGTCGGTAGCGCAGGATGCGCATCGGATTGCCAACCACCACGGCGTACGGCGGCACATCCTTGGACACCACGCAGCCCGCGCCAATGACAGCCCCATCTCCCACAGTGACGCCGTCGAGAATGGTAACGTTCATGCCAACAAACACATCATTGCCAATGGTCACCGGCAGTCGCTCGACGGCCTTGTTCGTGCGGCTGAGGGTCATGCCATTCTGCTTCATTGTGGAGTAAAACATGGGTGCCGTGCTGATGCCATCCAGCGGATGGATGCCGCCGCCACATTTGAACCAAGGGCCGATCGAACAGAACTTGCCGATTGCAGCCATCGAAATCCACGAATTGGGCATGACGTAGGTGTAGTCGCCAACTGTGGTTCTGTTGAGGTGATAGGGCCGCACCAGCCTCGCCTTCGGAGAAACCGTGGATTCGTGCTGAGACGAGAATATACCACAACGTTTGGCGACTCCGATGTCAAGCTGCTGCAATTCAGGATATAGAAAACGCAAAATGCGCCGACCGCAGAGCCTAAGAGGTAAGAGCAAACAGAGAAGTGCAGAGCGCACAAGCCTGGACAGCGAGACCGGCTGTTTGGGCTGCATGGCGGCACGGCCTTCGCGCCATATTCGGTCAATCTCTCGGCGCAAGCGCATGTCCTCCTGAACCGGGATCTTCCTGACCTCCAGGTATTCAACCGTTTCCCCGTTGTAGAATGGGGCCACGGGGTGGACCCCGGTGCCATCGTGACCGATGTTGGTGAGAAGTGACCTGTGTGGAAAGAGAGTATAGCCCCCCGCCGTCAGCCAGGATGCGTACCAGCGCACCGCCCAAGTATAGCTTCTTCCCTCCTGGTTCGCGACGAGCTGGCGGTAAAAGTGTGCGGCGCCTTCGATATCGAATTGCCGTTGAGAAATGCCCTTGGCCTTAACCCGTGCAATCAGCACATCCACATCGTGCACGTAATGGTCCCACGCGCGTTTCCAGGTCCCCCAGCCGTGGCAGGAAAGAATGCGCAGGAAGGCAGTGGGACTCTGGGCGGTCTTTGGGGTTCCAAAGATCATGCCACTGACATGCATCACGCGCGGCTCATCGGCGTAGGTTTCCAGGGTATCGTTCATGAACCGCAGGAACCCTTTCCGCGTGACGATGTCATCTTCCAGCACGATCACCCGCCCGTGTCGGCTTACGACCTCGGTCACGCCCGAAACAATGGAATCCGCCAATCCTTTGTTGTGCTCCGACTCGACGATCCTGACCTCCTTGCACCATTGCCGGCTGCGGATGGCTGAGCGGACTGCGGCGATCTTCTTCAAGTCCTCTGCCAATGCGCCGTGTTTCGGCCCGTCCGAGTAGATGTACAGGGTGGATTGATCCGCCAGGTTGTTGGCGGCCAAAGCTTCCAGCGTCCGCAGGGTATGGTCAGGCCGGTTATAGACGAAGAGGACGATGGGGGAACGCATCATGGCCTTGGCGGGAATTTAACAATAGCTAGACCCACGTGTCTGGGGCCACCCAAAGCCCGGTGCAAATCACCTTCATCCGAGAAGTTTGGGTATAGGGTGTGTAGGTAACCCTTTGGCTGTGGCCGTGCCGCGCTGGTTCATCCGTGCCTATTCGTGTGGCTTTACACTAGATCCAGCTCACCGAAACGCGTTCTCAGAATCGAGAAACACCGGCCCGCCGGGGCCCTCTCGTTCCGGGAGTCGGGCCCGCAGCCTTCCGTCGGGCAGGCCAGGGCCGAGACAAGGCATAGACAGTGCATAGACAGCACATGGCTTAATACAAAATCTATTAAGCCATGTGCTGTCTATGCACTGTCTAGGGCATGGCTTGTGCATCCGGTGTACTCCCCTTTTGCACTGTGCAAGGCCCTGAGGGATCGCCCTTGGCTGGGGGTGGCCGCTGCCTTGGGGTTCTCGTGGTCGCCGCCAACGGAACCGTCGTTTCCCGGGGTTGTTATCCTTGGCCCGACCGGAGTGCTGGCGGGAAGGGGGTGCCGGGCGGGAGGTCAGGGGCTTTGGCACGGGTCCTGGGCGGGGGTGGGGTTAACGATAAAGACTTCCTGGCTTGGGCTGGGCTGGCCAGACCGGCTGGTTGCAATGGGCTTGGTGATGTCCGATAGGACGTTGGTCACGGGCTGACACCACCGACAAACGACAAACTTCCCGGATGAACCCGTTTTTCAACGGCCTGCCAAGGCTTCGAGTGACCCGCGCTACCACAGCGGGGTAAAGACTACCCGATAGAATCGGTGCGGCGCCGCCGAAAGGTCCGGCAGGGCGGCCTCGAAGGTCTCAAATCCATCGAGGTTATCGTCCCACTGCCTGTCAAGCAGCAAACTAGAGGCCCTCCAGACTTGCAGATCGTCGGATTCCTCCAGGCGCAGGCCGACCAGGGGAACGGCGTCGGCGTTGACCCGTATCTGCACCAGATCAACCTTAGCCAACGCCAAATTCGGACCAAAGAATCCCTCGCCGCCGGTGGTATAGACCTGGTCAGGAAAGGCCTGAGCCGAACCTGAGCCATACAAGGAGTTACCCAGGGTGTAGCCTGGGGGGAGCGTTGCCGTCGGGAACCAGAAATGGTCCGGATCATTGCCGGCATAAGAGGCTGCCAGGATATATTGGGTGTTGGTCAAAAGAATAATGGGGGCGATATCACACCAATGCCAAACACTGTTCGTGCCTTGTTCACCGCTGGGAATGGTCGCCGACGTGAGGATGGCTCCATTCGCATCGAACAGTGTCACCACGTGCGAGTTCGCCAGCCCAGCGTTCCCAAAGGCAGAAATCCCAAGCTTGCGGCAGGCTGACAACTCGGAGCCGGTTGTGAACGAATACCCTTCGGTACCGGGTGTCGCATTCTGCCAGAAATTGTCGGAATTCGGATTCGTGGCCAGGATCATGAACCCATCCGGCGTGCTCAGCCCCGTCGTGAAATCTGTGTTTGTGCCCGCCGGCCTCTGCAGGCGCAGGGCGAACCCGGAGGGCGTGGGCGCCAGCCCATCCGGGTCCTTGGCCGGAAAGAGAAAGTCGTGCACGAACTGCCGGCCCCGGACCGGATCGGCCCAGAGCGCGACCAATTGGTCGCGAGTGAGACCCGGGTCTAGCGGACCGAGGTAGCCGGTTTTGCGCAGCGCCGCATTCCAGTCCCGGACGCGCAGCTCGCTGAGGCAGAGCCGAACGCCCATGGTGAAAACATCGCCGGGGTTAAAGTTCGGCACCTGCTGATAGGCGGCGCAG
>Ga0326728_10002925_pt1 | contig 55238 bp, 54 predicted proteins | sample MB3enrmetagenome_FD_207602 | JGI IMG/M metagenome (GOLD analysis project Ga0326728, IMG submission 207602) | Lab enriched peat soil microbial communities from McLean, Ithaca, NY, United States - MB31MN | ecosystem: Environmental > Terrestrial > Soil > Wetlands > Peat | place: USA: New York... | reverse complement strand
AGGAGAACTTTATCCGGTGAGCGCAACTATTTCCCAATCGTCGTTGCGAGAACTGGTGGCAGGCTGGATTGCGCAGGGTAAGCGCGTTGCCGGTCCGCGCGAGGTGAAAGCCGGGTACGTGCTCTACGCGCCGCTCGAGTCCGCCGCTCAGTTGGCGCTCGAAGGCTTCATTCATCCGGCCAATTCCGTGAAGGAGTTCATTTTCCCCAAGCACGAAGAGCTTTATGGATACCGCATTACGGGGAAGGGAATCGAGCTCACCGAGGCCGAGCCGCTGCGAGCCGAGCAGGTGCTGATCGCGGCGCGGCCCTGCGATGCGGCAGCGTTGCCGATCCTGGATCACGTTTTCAATTGGGATTATAAAGACGAACTGTATAACTGTCGCCGCCAATTAACTACTATAGTAACGCTGGCCTGCGCAGCGCACGATGACGCCTGCTTCTGCACCTCGGTGGGCCTCGGGCCCGCCGCCGAGCGCGGCTCGGACGCCTTGCTGCTCGAGCTGGGCGGCGGCGAGTACGAAGTCCGCTGCCTGACTGACAAGGGGAAGGCACTGTTCGACGGCAAGCTTCAGGCCTCGGAGCGCGTGGCGAGCTTGCCGTCGGGCCCCGAGAAGCGCTTCGACGCGGTCGAGGTGCAGTCCTTCGTGAAGCAGAATTTCGACAGCCCCTTCTGGCCGGCGCAGACGCTCGCCTGCCTGGGCTGCGGCGCCTGCGCTTATACCTGCCCCACGTGCCATTGTTTCGATATCGTGGACGAGGGAAATATCGAGCGCGGCGTGCGGGCTCGGAACTGGGATTCATGCCAGTTCGGCATGTTCACCCTCCACGCTTCCGGCCACAATCCGCGTCCCAACCAGCCGGCACGGCAGCGCCAGCGCGTCGATCATAAGTTCCGCATCTATCCGGAGAAATTCGGCGAGATCCTCTGCACCGGATGCGGAAACTGCACCCGGAACTGCCCGGAAGGGATCGGCGTGCTGAGTGTACTGAGTGCTTTGTAACGCCGAAGGCGCTTTGGAGTGCGGCAGCTCGCTGCCGCTCTCCCTCAGGCCAGCTTGCTGGCCGTCCGAGAATTTCCGATTTCGCATGCTGGGGCGCGAGCAAGCTCGCGCTCAAGAGAGCGGCGGCAAGCCGCCGCACTCCAAAATTGACCATGCATAACATCTATCAGCCTAACTTGATGAAGGTCGTCGAGACGCGCCGGCAGACGCCGGATGTGAAATCTGTCAAGGTCCGCTTCCTTGATGAAGCGCGGGCTAAAGAGTTCTCCTTTCGCGTCGGCCAGTTCGGCATCTTTTCCGTGTTCGGCTACGGGGAATCCACCTTCAACATCTGCTCGAGCTCAAATTGGAAGGACTACATCGAGTTCTGCTTCCGCAAGGTGGGCTGCGTCACCGAAGCGCTGTGGAGCATCGAGGAAGGCGACGTGATCGGATTCCGCGGGCCTTACGGCAATGCCTACCCGATGGACGACGGGTGGAAAGGCAAGAATCTGATATTCCTAGGCGGCGGCATTGCCATGCCACCCGTGCGCTGCGCCGTCTGGTATGCGCTCGAGAACCGCGCCGATTACGGCAACATCACGATTGTCTACGGCGCGCGCACCGTCGCTGATTTGGTGTACGTCGATGAACTCGACGAGTGGGCTAAGCACCCCAACGTGCGCGTGGTTCGTTGTGTTGATCCGGGCGGCCAAACCCCGGATTGGACGGGCGAGATCGGCTTCGTGCCCACCGTCTTTGAGCGCGCCGGCGTGCCGGCGGAAAACTCCGTTGCCCTCGTTATCGGCCCCCCCATCATGATCAAGAACACCCTTCCCGTTCTCTACCGCATGGGCATCAAGCCCAGCGTCGTCTACACCAGCCTCGAGAACCGCATGAAGTGCGGCGTAGGGAAGTGCGGCCGCTGCAACGTGGGATCGTTCTACGTGTGCAAGGAAGGCCCCATCCTCACCATGGACCAACTCGAGCGCCTCCCGGCTGATTACTGAAACTCTTTTCGCCCCGCCATTCCGAGGGTGGCGCAGACGTGCCGCTTTTTGGCATGTCTGCGCCCTGCCCATCCTAAGGGGCGCATACATGCCGACAAAGATCGTCGGCACGTATGCGCCACCCGCGGTGAGCACGAAATCTCGGTTGAGATCGAGACAGGGACCACACACGGTGACTTCCCCCCTCGAGCTTTGCGGCTGGTGCTTGAATGGGCAAGCCTTCACAAGCTAGAATTGATCAGTAACTGGGAGTTCGCAAGACGAGGGCGGCCCCTCAAGCGCATTGCCGCCCTGGAGTGAATTTCATGGACTATCACATTATCGAGGCGCGTTATGTGGCTGGCCACACCGTGTGGCTGCGCTTTCGCGACGGTACAAGGGGCGAAATTGACTTATCGACCGCCCTCCGGGGTCCTGTCTTCGAACCGTTGCGCGATCCTGATGTATTCAGCCAATCCCACGTTCATCCTGAGTTCCATACGCTTGCATGGCCGAACGGCGCTGACTTTGCACCAGAGTTTCTGCATGACAACATAAGTGTGACAGTGTAGTGACCGGCGCAGCGTTCCTGTAGCTTCACCCAAGTCATCGACAACCAACCCCTCACCCGGCCCGCGACGGCTGATGAAAGCGCCGTCGCGGTCCACCCTCTCGCCAGGGAGAGGGCAGGTGGGCTTATGGGGTGGCGCAGACCTACTTTGCAAGATTTCCCTCTTTTCCGCTTGTCACCGACCAACCGACCCCTCACCCGGCCCGCGGCGGCTGATGAAAGCGCCGTCGCGGTCCACCCTCTCCCCAGGGAGAGGGCGGACGACTTAATCGGATGATAACCCGCGCGTGGTAATCGAGCCCGTTTGCATTTCCGAACCCTCTCCGTAGGGAGAGGGCGGGCGACTTAATCGGATGAGAACGCGCTGGAAGAACCGAACCCCGTTTGCATTTCCGAACCCGCCCGTACTATAGTCTCGTCTTGACTCTCGACTCTTGACTTTTTGACTCCTCGACTTTGATGGCCGACCCTTTCCTGAGCATTGTAGTTCCTGCGTACAACGAAGCGCGACGTATCCGTGGCACCCTGGAGAGTCTCTGTCACATCAAAGAGGCGAAGCCTTACCCGGTTGAGCTGATCGTGGTAGATGACGGCTCGACAGACGAAACGGTCGAGACCGTTGGGGAGTTTCCCGGCATTCGCCTGCTGCGAAACGACCGCAATCATGGCAAAGGCTTCACCGTCCGCCACGGAGTCTTGGAAGCGCAAGGCGAGTTCATACTTTTCACGGACGCCGACCTCTCCACCCCCATCGAGGAGATGGATAAGCTGCTGTCCGCTCTCGAATCCTCGGGCGCTGATGTTGCCGTGGGTTCACGCGCCCTGGAGCGCGAACTGATCGGAATTCATCAGCCCTGGCTCCGTGAAATGGGCGGACGGTTTTTCAATCTGCTGGTGAGGGTCTTTACCGGCCTCAGGTTGCATGACACTCAATGCGGGTTCAAGCTTTTCAAGCGGAGTTCTACTCGCCAGGCATTTGAACGGATGCGGATCGAGGGTTTCGGGTTTGACCCCGAACTCTTGTTCCTCATCGAACGAGCGGGTGGACGGGTGGTGGAAGTGCCGGTGAGGTGGAACGACAACCCGGCCACCAAAGTGCAGTTTCTTCGCCACTCCACAGAGATGTTCCTCGATTTGATCGCTATCCGCTGGCGCGCCGCCACAGGGAAGTACCAGTGAACATCATTGAATTCACTGCTCTGGTTTGGGTCGCATCGCTTTTTGCCGGATTTGTCGGCTCACTCACGGGTTTGGGGGGAGGAATCATCATTACCCCCTTGCTAACTCTGGCTCTCGGCGTCGACATTCGGTACGCCATCGGCGCCACACTCGTCTCCGTAATCGCGACCTCCTCGGGCGCGGCCGCCGCTTACGTTCGCGAGGGCTTCTCCAATATCAGAATTGGGATGTTCCTCGAGATTGCAACCACCGTGGGCGCAGTCGGGGGGGCTATGCTGGCCGCTAAGATTCCGACCAGCGCCATCTCCATCATCTTTGGTCTCGTTCTGCTTTATTCGGCCTACGCCTCGAGCCGCCCGCGGCACGAGCACCTGGGCGATTGCCGGCCGAACCCTCTCGCCACCCGGCTGAAAATGAACGGCATCTATCCCACACCCAATGGCCCTATGGGCTATTGCCCACAAGCCGTGCCTGCCGGGTTCAGCATGATGTTTGGTGCGGGGGTTCTCTCAGGTCTGTTGGGGATCGGGTCCGGAGCGGTCAAGGTGATTGCCATGGACCAGGCCATGGGGCTTCCCTTCAAGGTTTCAACCACTACCAGCAACTTCATGATCGGGGTAACGGCTGCCGCAAGTGCCGGCGTCTATCTTTCCCGTGGGTACATTGATCCTGGTCTCGCCATGCCGGTGATGCTGGGGGTCGTGGCCGGCTCGCTGGTGGGAGCGCGAGTTCTGGCTCAAGCCAAAACAAGGTGGTTGCGGCTTGTCTTCGGTGTCGTCATTGCCATTATGGCGTTCGAGATGGTCTATCACGGACTGACGGGGAGGATGTAGCGTGGCAAACCCGGCGCGACAATGGAGCGATCAGAACGTCGAAGAATGGATTGGGAATCTCCTCCGAGCCGGGGTAACCCTGGCGGCGGCCGTGGTTCTTTTCGGATCATGTGTTTACTTGGCGCGCCATGGCCATGAGTTGCCTCAATACCATGTTTTCGTGGGCGCGCCCACGGACTTGCGCAGCATTTCAGGAATCATGAAAGACGTTCTAGCCTTTAAGGGACGTGGTTTAATCCAGCTTGGTCTCCTTCTCCTAATTGCCACTCCCGTGGCCCGGGTTGCCTTTTCGGTTGTAGCTTTCGCTATCCAGCGTGATCGCCTCTACGTTGTGGTTACGCTCATCGTGCTCGCGGTGCTGACGTACAGCCTTTTGGGTGGGCGTCTGTAGAGGCGGCGTCACGCCGCCAAGGGCGAGGTAAATTGGCCGCTACGGCCCGTGGGAGAGATAGACTCGATGCTGTCCAATGCCATTGACAGGGAGTTTTTCACTCCTTCTTGGGCAACCGGCTTGATAATTTCGGAATCGAAATACACGGCGGGAACATCGAAAGGAGTGGTATACTGCCCAAGTGTGCCGTCGGCCTTTAAGCCAGCAAGCTGGGAAAACACATGCCGAACGGAAGGTGGCGGTACAACGGCAACGATGCGATGGCGTCCTGCGAGTGACTCCTCGGAGCGGGACGTAGGAAGGAGCAAATTATGCTAAGCCGAACGGTGAAGGTAACGGGCGCCCTTGCGGCGTTGGTGTTTGTTTTCACATGCGCCTTTGCTGAAGACGCGAAGACTTCGCCCCCGAAGAACGGGCTTTCAATCCCGGCAGGCAGCGTTCTGCATATGAAGCTCACCACCACGCTCACTTCCAAAACCAATAAGTCAGGCGACCCGTTTACAGGCGAGGTTTCTCAGCCAGTCATCGTGGACGGAAAAGAGATAGTCCCCAAATTCAGCCAGGTGACTGGGCACGTTTCTTTTGTGAAACCGTCGCAACGTGTTAAAGGCAAGGCCTTGATGCGGCTGGTCATCGATAAGGTCGTAACCCCTGACGAAGATAAGGCGTTCTTGCTTCCGAGCACCTTGGATGACGCGAACAACGCCCCCTGTGCCCACACCAAAGACGACGAGGGAACGCTCGAGGGGTGCGGCAAGAGCAAGAAAGATGCCCTGGAGGGCGCGGGTATCGCCGGAGCGATGGGAGCCGGGGCAGGCGCTGAGATCGGCTTGGGTCATGAAATCGAGTGTGAGTATTATGGCATGTGCGGTGGCCACGGCATGGGGGCTGACATCGGCTACGGCGCCGCCATCGGCGCCAGCACGGCGTTGCTTTATAGCTTACTGCGGCATGAAAAGGACATCATCCTTGTGCAAGGAAGCGAGCTGACCTTTGTCGTCAATCGTACGACGCTCGGCAAGGAAGTGACGCCTCCACCACCCCTGGACCAGCCGGATCAAGCTCAGATCACACAGTAAAGCGAAAGAACAATTCAAAGTTCAAATGGTCCCGCAGGCGCGGGATCAAATGGCAGAAGTCTTGAATTTGGTCGTTGCCATTTCCATTTCTATCGGCCTGTCATTCTGAGCGAAGCGAAGAATCTCTGCAGCCGTAAGTTCGACAAGCAACTGCCGCGACTCTTCGCGAAGTTTACCCTGAGCGAACTGAGGAGATTCTTCGCTTCGCTCAGAATGACAGCGAACTAGCCTTATTTCAGAACCGAAAGCCGGCAGATTATATTGCGCGCCGGGAAAATCCAAGCCAAATGTTTTTCGTAGAAGTCTAGCGAAATCGCCGCAAACACCCTCCCCAAGTTGTCGAGCAGCAAGTTTCCGCCGAAAGTCAGGCGGCGCTCCAAGATCCGGAACCCACCCGCATTGTAAGTAAAATCCTCAAAGCTATCTCGCTCGAAGTAATCGAAGCTGTGAACTGCCAAGTGGAAGAGATGAGTGGGGTCGGTATAGGAATCAACTGAGCTGTAGTGGGGAGTGACGATCAGGACTTCAGCGCCGGGTTGTGCAATTCGATGCACCTCGGACATAACACGCAGAATATCGGGATGATGCTCGAGAAAGTGCGAGAGGTAAATCCTGCCTGCGCAACTGTCTTTGAGTGGCCAAGGGAAATGCCTCAGGTCGCAAAGCACGTCCGCCGAAGAACCGGGTTGGCGATCGAGGCCGATCGCAGAGGGATCTTGTTTCTTCTTTCCGCAGCCTATATCAAGAACCAGCATGATAAGAAACATCGCAATCGGTTTCTTAATAGACGACGTCGAGCGACACGTCGTAAAAGCGGTGCACAAAGCCTGCGAGCACGCCAAAATACGCGGAGTCCACGTTGTTGTGCACGTCGCGGTAATTCCCGTAATCCGTGATATTGAATACCCGTAACGCTCCGCGGAACTTATGCTTGTTGGCCCAAGGGATCCAGCGCATGCGAAAGTCCTTGGCAAGTTGCAGATCAAGTGAGAAATAAGTTGGGAAACGAAGACTGTTGGGAGTGCCGACGTAGTTTTGGAGAACATCGACCGCGGAATAGGGGAAGCCGGTATGTAAGTCCAGCACCGGACCGGCCGTGATTTGCCACGGGACCTTGATCCGTCCCCAAGTCACCATCCGGGCGGGAACGTCGCTGGGCAAGGTGGAAAAGAAATTGGGCCGGATGACCGGTTGTTCGAAGGGTACGTAGACGGAGGAGAGCGTGTTCAGGTCTCCGCGAGCCAGGCTTTGAACGTACGAGATGTTGAGGTCGGCGTTCTCGCGGACTTTGAAGCGCAAGGTGGTTTCAAATTCGTGATAGCGCGAGGCGCCGGTGTTGCTGAGGAGCATGAGGGGTCCGGGGGAGGCATTGTAAAGCGGATTGACGATGAACTCCTCGTAGGAGCGACTGCTGAGGTAACTCACCCGCGCGATCACGTTGGGTCGAATTTCCTGGTCCAACTCGACGTTCCAGGTCAAATTGAAAGGCGTGCTGCCGAGGCGGTTGTTCGAGGGCACAACGATTCCGTGCTCTTTCTTTTCCTCGTAGTAGTTCTGGAGAACGATGGGCGGGCCGGTTGGGATCCCCTGCGGATTGTAAAAGGTCAGCACGCGCGTGAGGTTCTGGGTGAAGTCGCCCGCCAGCAGAGGCAGGCGATCATAGAAGAGACCGATGCCCGAGCGGATGATTGTCTTGTCGCTGTGGCCCGGGGAGTAGACCAAGCCAAGGCGAGGGGCGAAGGCCGCATGCGCGCCGAGCGTCTGGCCGGCATAGCGCAGGCCGTAATCAAGGGCGACATGGTCGTTGAAGGCCCAGTGGTCCTGGGCGAATACGGTGACTTCGGTATCTTCCGCTTTTAGAACACCCGCACCCTGAAAGGTTATAAGTTCGGCAAGCGAGCCGTCCGGTCGCACGAGCTGTATAGGATGGGACTTGCTGAGGTCGTTGTAGGAGCGGTGAACAAAATCTCCTCCGGCCTTGAAGGTGTGCCGACCGCCCCAGTTGATCCTTCCGGATTGATAATTCTGGAGCAGTTCTTGCTGGCGCCCCGCCCGAGTCCAGCCATTGAACCAGTTGCCCTCCCAATTGTCCACGGTCAGGATCATGTCCTGCGGACCTTGCCCGTGCGCATAGCTGTCAAAGTCGGTGTACTGGAACAGGGTTGTCAGCACGCCGCCGTTGGTGAACATGTACCGGTCCGTGGCGCCGAAGGAGAAGCCGCTCTGGGCATAGTCGGAGGAGGCGGATTGTTGTATGAAGGAGTCGATGTTGTCGTATTGCTGGCGCAAAGGAAAAAGCTTCAAATTGCCGCTCAGAAGGTTCTGCGGCGACACGGCGTAATAGACATCAGTAAAGGAGTCGAATCCCTGCTTTTTCATCTCGTTATGTGGCCATGCCAACCCGCGAACCGGTTGCTTATTGAGATCGTACATGGTGAATTCAGAGAAAGTCAGCCTGTCTTTGACAATGGGGCCGGTGAAGCTGAGGCGTGGCGAGTCGTCCTCAACGCCTACTATATGGCCGCTGCGGAAGCGCATGCTGGGGAGAAAGTCGTTCAGTTCCCAGTTCCATTGGTCCTGCGGAGCCTTAGTTTGGACGCTGGTCAGCCCGCCGCTAAAGCGGCCATACTCGGCTTGATAGGCGGTCTTCTGAACTTCCACAGATTCCACCGCATCGATGGGAACTTGAATCGCGAAACTGCCCGTCACCGGATCGACCGTCTCCGCGGAGTCGATGAGCAGCATGCCTTGATTCTCGGTGACGCCCTTGATGTTTATTTTCCCGTCGGGCGTCCGAATCACACCTGGCACGAGCGGCAAAGCCGCCAGGAATTTTTGCTCCACCAGGGGCAACGCCCGAATCTCGTTCGAGCTCAGGGTGGCTGGTGGCGCTGTCGTTTCCAAGGTGACGGCAGGCGCCTTCTCCTTGACCTCGATGCTTTGGCGAACCACTTGCTCTCGGGGCAAGACGAACTGGAAAAACGGGGTCTCTCCCGGTGCGATCACGATGTCCTTCTTAATCACCGGCTCATAACCCAGTGCCGCGCAAGTCAGGTCGAAATGGCCGGGCGTCAGCCCCGTGAATTCAAAGCCACCCCGTTCGCCGGTGGTTCGCGGTCGCCCTTCGGCGGGCAGTCCCGGACCCGCGAGAGTGCAGGCTGCCCCGGCGATCGGAGCGTTCTGGTCTCCCAGCACCTCGCCCCGAAGGGTTTCACTTTGCGGCGCCGCAGCACTCAGACTAGGCGCAATCTTCAAGAGGATTGCCAGGGTAAGGACCGGGACTGCGCATCGATATGCATTCTTTTGCGCCATCAGCTAATATTGGATGCTCATTTCGCTGAACCAAGACCAACCGCCCTATTTTACTCCGAGCTCAGCCACGAACGCCAGGAAGCGGCAGGGTGACCTCGGACTGGGCACAGGCGGCAAAGGGCTGAGCGCACTAGGGTTTGCGCTGCTGAGCCGGTTTCTGGTTAAATTGCCAGAGCACCGTGCACTCGCCAAATTCGGCCTTCTGCGAGTAAACGTTCCACCCTTCCACTTCGCTCTCCCGATCGTCGTCGCAGATCACCATAGTGGGATAAACGCCGGCCTTGATCTGACGGTCCACCTCCGCCCTGGGCAGAATGTGGAGCCTCGCGCTTTCGGTTGGACCGAGCTGAAGCTTGTGTGCGTCATCATGTTCCATGCCGGGGGGCACCGGCCAGCGCGCCAGAACGTACAGTTGCTCGGGTGCAAGCAATGGTGCGCCCTGCGGTGTCACCTGCTTCACCTTGCTGGCCACGCGCTCGAGTTGACGCCAGGTGTAGGTGTCCCGATCATCATAAACACTGTTGCCCAAGCAAAGGGCCGCAATCCCGGCTATCATGATTACCGCGGCGCGGGGGCGCGCCGGATCCGCCAGGCGGACAGCCACCGCGTAGAATCCAACCGCCCCTAACACAGTGAGAAACGGGATAAGAAAAACGAAGTACTGGGGGAAGGTCGGGTGAGCAAAGAGGTTCTGCCCGCCGATGGCCAGAGCCAGCCAAAGACAGAGACGAAGCTCCGCACGCTGGGGGCGGTCGAACCCGATCTGCTTGATAAAGACCAGGCCGGCAAAGGCCAGCACCACGAGCAGTAAACTTTGCGAGCCGTTGATCCAGTCTGTGACGATGCCGATGTCGTGCGCCGTTGCTCCCTCCCACTCGACGCGACGGTAGATCGAGTGGTATTTGAGGATGTCGAAGATCACTTGGTGAGGCCCGTGGGCAAACAGAATCAGCACGGGCGCGCAAGGAACGACTGCGGCGGCTAGGAAGGCAGCCAGTTTGATCCACCGGTCTCCTGCCCGATTGTTGAGCCACATCCACACCAGGAGAACCGGGGAAGCGACCGCCGTCAGCAACGAAGAACATGCCGCCGCACCGGCTAACACACCTGCCAGCACGCTCATTCCGATCTTCGGCCGGCCCGCTGCTGCGACCGCCGCCCGAAACGCCGCCACCACCAGCAGCAGGCAAAGCGCATAAGCCTGCGAAATCGCCCCGTACTCCCACACCAGCGTATGGAGTCCGAAAAGCGCCAGCGTGGCGAAGGCGGCAGCCGGCTGCCAGCGGCGGTCGGGAAAAAGCGTATACAAATACTGCGCGATCAGCAGGACGGAACCGAGGGTTGCGAGGGCCGCCACCGCATGGACCGCGCGCCAGCTCGGACCGAAGATTCCCATCCACGCCGCATTCCAATAAGCGTTCAAAGGGGTCTGTGGAAAGAAGAAGTCGAGGTAGGGCCGCTTGCCGGCATCGATAAGGTGTGCGGTAAGAATGTGAAAGCCTTCGTCCCAATGAAAGGCCAAGGTCTGTGAATAAACCAAAAGTCCTGCTGCCGTAAGCGCTAAGGCGGCGTACAGGGCGCGCAGGCTTTGTGTTCGGCTGCGCTCATCGGAAATGGGTATCGGCTCTATATTCATAGGTTACAAGTATCTGCTCCCTGCGGGCACGTTACTCAACCGCTTCTTTAGTATGCAGGTTCGCATCATTGTACTGGGCTCATCCCGTTTTTTACAAGCCTGACAAGCAAGTACGGTTGCAGAAACCGCTGAACCCGATTACCCTAGGAGACTAGCCAATCCGGGGGATCGATGAGACTTAGCCTGGAACAGCACAATGTCGAAATTCACGAGAATCGCCGCCATTGGGAAAGGAAGCCGCTCCTCCGGAAAGTGTATTCGCAATTCGGCCGCGAGATTGCCAAGCGGGTGGAACGTACGCAGCCAGGCTTGGTTGTTGAGCTGGGCTCCGGTATGGGCAACATCAAAGAGCATCTACCGGACTGCATTACTACCGACGTGTTTCCTAACCCGTGGCTTGACCGCGTTGAGGATGCCTACAATCTCACTTTTGCTGCCGGCGCTGTCAGCCATCTGATTCTCTTTGACGTCTGGCATCATTTGGAATACCCTGGCACGGCGTTGCGCGAGTTCTGCCGGGTATTGACCGAACGTGGAAGGGTGATTATCTTCGATCCGGCGATGGGCGTATTGGGCCGGTTTGTTTTTGGGAACTTCCACCACGAACCGTTGGGGCTGAGCGAAGGGATTCAGTGGGAGGCCCCTGCGAATTGGAGCGGGAAGGAATTTGGCTATTATGCAGCACAGGGCAATGCCAGTCGCGTCTTTGGAACCAATGCCTTCAGGGAGCAGCTTCGCTCCTGGCGCGTGCTCGAAGTCTCGTACTTTTCCGCCCTTACCTATCTGGGAAGCGGGGGATTTCGAGGGCCGCAGCTTTACCCGATGGCCGCCCTGCCCCTGCTGAATTGGGTGGACTCTCTCCTCTCCAAGTTTCCCAGTCTTGCTTCGAGGATGCTGGTGGTATTGGAAAAGCAGTCCGATCAAGCAAGGACGTTGAAAAACGGCTGACAATGCATAGCCCACTCATTTCCGCTGAAGCAGCCACACCCTCAGGGCAGGACTCGTCCCCCGCCTGGGGTCCAAAGGCCCTCGAGTTACAGAATGAACGCAACCGGCAGCACCAGTCGGTGTGGGCCGCAACCAGAGCCCGGTGGATTCAGCGAAACAAGTACTACTATGAGTGTCTTCAACGCTTGCTTCGACACTTGGTTGAGCCGGGCAAGCGCGTGCTGAACATTCGCTGCCAGACCGGGTTTCTTCTCCATGCTCTCCAGCCCAGCTATGGCGTGGGCTTGGAAATCAGCGCTGAGATGCTGGCCGTCGCGCGAGCCGCGCACCCGCAGTTCACCTACCACCAGGCGTTTCCCGAAGACTTCGAGTGCCAGGAGAAGTTCGACTACATTCTGCTCTGTGACGTGGGAGATATCGCGGATGTTCAGAAGACGCTGCTGCGGCTTCAACCCGCCTGCGAACGCCACACCCGCCTGCTCATCTATACCTACAATTACCTCTGGGAGCCGCTGATCGCTTTGGCTCAGCGGCTGCACCTCAAGATTCCTCAAACCGAACAAAACTGGCTTTCCGAGCACGATCTGATCGGCTTGCTGACCTTGAGTGGATTCGAGTGGCTCAAGACTTATCGCAGCGCGTTGCTTCCCAAGTACATTCCTTTGCTTTCGGCATTCCTGAACCGGGTGGTGGCGAAACTGCCCTTGATTGGACGATTGTGCATGATCGAGGTGCTGGTCGCAAGGGCGGCCCCGAAGCCGGTGGATGCTTCAAGTGTGAGCGTTTCGGTGATTGTCCCCTGCAAGGATGAACGCGGAAACATCGAAAGCGCAGTCATACGCATGCCGGAACTGGGCCGCTCGACGGAGTTGATATTCTGTGACGACAAGTCGGCGGATGGCACGGCGGACGAAGTTCGGCGTATGCAAAGGTTATATCGGGAGCGGAACATACGGCTGGTAGACGGGCCCGGCGTCTGCAAATCAAAGAATGTCTGGAAGGGATTTGAGGCCGCAGCGGGGGATATCTTGCTGATCCTCGATGCCGACCTCACGGTGATGCCCGAGGAGCTGCCTTACTTTATCCATGCCATTACTCGCGGCGGCGCTGAATTCGTTAATGGGTCGCGATTGGTCTACCCGATTCCAAAAGCGGCGATGAAGACCGCCAACGTGTTCGGGAACAAGTTCTTCAGCGCCGTGTTCTCCTACTTGCTGGGGCAGAGGATTAAAGACACGCTTTGCGGCACCAAGGTGCTCTGGCGAACTGATTGGGAGAGGATTCGCCCCATGATCGGTACCTGGGGCACGCTGGACCGCTGGGGCGATTACGAACTTCTGTTCGGCGCCGCCAAGCTTAATCTGCGCATCCTGGACCAGCCTGTTCATTACCAGGAGAGAATCTTCGGCGCCACCAAGATGACCGCAGTGTTCAAGCACGGCCTGACGATGTTGCGGATGTGTGTGCACGGATTTCGAAGGTTGAAGGTCGACTATTGATGCATGCGCCACCCGCGAGGACTTAAGGTAAACTACTGACGGAGGATCAAATGGCAATAGTAAAATGGCAAATGGCAAATGGCGACCGGAAACTGGAAGCTGGAAACTGGAAACTGGCCGCCTTCCCATTTTTCGTTTTCTATTTTCAATTTTCCGCTCTCTGAATTTTGCCACTTGCCATTTGAATTGCTTTTGATGATGACTCCCCTCGCTTTCATCACCGGCTCCTGCGGCCTCATCGGCTCGGAGGTGAGCCTGTATTTCAGCCGCCTGGGCTTCCGCATTGCCGGGCTGGATAATAATCAGCGCGCCGTCTTCTTCGGCCCGGCGGGAGATACAAGCTGGGTGTTGGAGCGTCTGCGCGCTTCAATTCCAGGCTATGAGCACCACTCCATCGATATTCGCGACCGCGAAGCGATGTTGCGGTTGGTCGCGGAGTTGAAGCCGGCCGCCATCATCCACACGGCAGCTCAGCCTTCTCACGACCGGGCGGCGGCAATCCCCTTCGACGACTTCGACGTCAATGCAGTCGGCACGTTGAACTTGCTGGAAGCGGCGCGACGGGCCTGCCCGGAATCCCCCTTCATTCACATGTCTACCAATAAGGTGTACGGCGATCGTCCCAACACCATTCCGTTGCGCGAGCTCGAGACGCGCTGGGATTACGATGATCCGTCGTACGCCGACGGGATTCCGGAGTCGTTTCCCATCGACCAGTCGAAGCACTCGCTTTTCGGCGCCTCGAAGGTGGCCTCCGATGTCATGACCCAGGAGTACGGAAAGTATTTCGGTATGCCCACCTGCTGCCTGCGGGGGGGGTGCCTGACCGGTCCCAATCATTCCGGCGTGGAACTACACGGGTTTCTCAGCTACCTAATCCGCTGCAACGTCGAGCAACGGGAGTACAAGGTTTTCGGCTATAAGGGGAAGCAGGTTCGCGACAACATTCACTCTGAAGATGTGGCCGGCATGATGCACGAGTTTTGCCAACATCCCCGTTGCGGCGAGGTCTACAATCTGGGCGGCGGCAAGGATAATTCCTGTTCCATCCTGGAGAGCTTCCGGATGATCGAGCAGATCACCGGCAAGAGGCAGAAATACTCTTACCTCAACCAAAATCGGGCGGGCGACCACATCTGTTACTACAGCGATCTCAGGAAGCTCAAGTCGCATTTCCCAAGCTGGGGAATCACCAAGTCCCTTCCTGTAATTCTGCAAGAGATCGCCCATTCCTGGATGGCACGACTGAACCTGTAGCGGCGACCCTCGTGGTCGCCCGAGCGCCACCCCTACATCTGAACGTGTGGAGCGCCTTGCGGAAGCACACAGGAAGCCACCAAGGCCGCCCCCACCCCTCGGGCTCCATGTCCTTGCGTCATATACTCCATTTGGTGCGCCTGCCATACGGGATGGTGTAGGACGATCCGCCTGCCGGTTTTGGCGCCATTCCCGCCGCCTTCTGGACAATGAGTTTAACTCCTTATATCTCATCCATTTGGCGTTCTTCAACGCAGATTATGGCATTATGGCCCCTACATTGCTCAAAACCAAGGAGGAAGTAATTCCTAAGGAGGTCTAGACCTAGCATGAAGAAACTTCTCACGATGTTGTTCACGGGCATGATTGTCTTCTCACTGGCTATGCCGGTGTTCGCGCAGGATACCACGCAGGAAACCACCAAGGCGACGAAGACAAAGAAGACGAAGGCGACGAAGACAAAGAAGACGAAGGCTGCGAAGACCACTGCCAGCCCCACTCAGTAAGATTCGCTTTCTTCCGGTCTGGAAAGAATTCAGACTCTGGCATTCAAGCCCCCGCCCTGCGTGGCGGGGGCTTTGCTTTTTGGGGCAAGTAGAATTGTGCGAAATTTGAAGGAACAAACCGGGAATGTCATTGAAAACAAAGGGTCGTCCTCTTGAGGTTGTAGCGGCGAACTTACCTCGCCAAGTGGCGGCGTGAAGCCGCTTCTACTCGAGACTCACCCCCTCACCCAAGGCGAGACTTAAACTGGTTGACAGTTCACCTCCCGGAAGAGAAACTATGTTGTTGGACGTCTCCGCAGATCAAAAGTGGTTGGGGCACATGCCAGGTGAATTGAAGGATGCGCGGAACGAAACACCGGTCGTTTCCACCAAGGCGGGTATCCCGACCGTTTCCCTCGAGCAGGAGTTAATTTCGCGCGGCTTGCGAATGACCCATCAGCGTCGTCTTTTGATCCAGATAATCCAAGGGGCCGAAAGCCATCTCGATGCTGTTGCTCTTTGGGAACGTGCCAGGGGCCAGGATCCCACTCTGAATAAGGTCACTGTCTATCGAACCTTGGCCATGTTGAAGAAACACGGCTTGGTGGATGAGCTTGACCTCATGCACTTGAGAGGCGGGAAGCACTATTACGAGGCTCGGGCGAGTCGGGACCATATTCACTTGGCATGCCTCAAGTGTGGTCGCATTCAGGAATTTGAAAGTGCGCTTTTCGAGAAGCTGAAGGGGCAGATCGAACGCCAGCGTCGCTTCAATATAAAGGTTGTTCGAGTGGAAGCTGGAGGTTACTGCGATAATTGTCAAGGGCAGTGATTCGTAGGGAAAGCAGGAAGCGCCTCTCACCAATCTTCGGACATTATCTTCCTCCGTGGCCCGAAATATTTACGGAGCAGCTAACCACTTGGGACCCTTCGTGCGTCTAACTCTCGACAGTGTGCGGCGCGTCGTAGTGTCTTCGGGAATGACTGACGAGCCGTTTACCATCGAATGACGCTGTCGCTCGCGTGCTTGTTTTATTGCTTACCGTCATTCATAATGGCGACTGTATGGCAGCGCCTTAGGGCTGCGGGAGCGGGGAATGATACCTAGAGAATGGCGCGTTTTCGCTTCTTGCCTGGTCTTGATATGGCTCGTGGGATGTAGCCCCGGCAACACTGCGTTCCGTGAAGCTCAAAAGGCGGAACTTCGCAAGGATTGGGACACCGCGTTGGTCGATTACGAAAAAGCACGCCGCGAGCGGCCGGAAAACGCCAAGATTATCATTCACGAAAAGCTAGTTCGTGTCCAAGCCTCCGCCTTACACTACAAGCAAGGGCAGCGCTTGTTGAAGGAGGGACGCACGGACGATGCGGCCGCTGAATTACAGAAGGCGGTGAGCATCGATCCCACCAACGAAGCCGCAGCTTCGGAGTTGGCTAAAGTGTTGGCGGCCCAGGCGGCGGCCAGAAAAGCCCGGGAGTCCGCCCTCAAACAAGCTCTGAAGGCCAGCGCCGAACCGGCGAACCCAGCAGAGGTGAAGCTGAAGCCCTTCGACACGAAGCCGCTGACCCACTTCCGCATTACTGCTGACAGCCGCAAGGTCTTCGAGGCGCTGGGTAAGCTAGCCGGCCTGAACGTTGCCTTCACCTCCACTTTTCACCCCACTCCGCAGTTTTCGGTAGACCTTACTGACGTGACAATCGAGGATGCACTGAACATTGTCGCGCTGCAAACTCACAGCTTCTGGAGGCCGATCACCTCGAATACAATTCTGGTGATTCCGGATACGCCGAATGATCGCCGGGACTATGACGAAGAGGAACTCAAAACAATTTATCTCTCCAACCCCCTGGCGGCTGCGGACCGCACGGCCATCACCACCGCTTTGAAGCAAGTTCTGGGATTGAACAGAATCATTGACAACCCGGATTCAAATGCCATCGTGATTCGCGATAATCCCGCGAAAATCGCGGCCGCAGAACAACTCGTGCACGAGCTGGACCGCAGCAAAGCCGAGATCCTGATGGAGGTTTCGGTGGTGGAAGCCGACCGCGACCGGGCTCGAGATCTGGGCCTGTATCCTGCCACGGTTTCGTCCTCGGGCGCGATAACTCCTGGAATGCAGGGTGGTGTCGTATACTCTCCCACTGCTGCATCGTCATCCTCGACGACTTCGACGACTACTACTCCGAGCGGACTGAATGCCCTATCGGGGCCAGGCGCCATCTGGAATAGCTACGCTGCTGTGATACCGAGCGTTGGGGCTAACGCGATATTGAACGATACCCGCACTCACATTCTTCAGAACCCGCAGATTCGCGCCACGGATGGCCAGGTTGCCAAGCTCAAGATTGGATCGAAGGTCCCTTACGCCACGGGAAGTTTCTTGCCGTCGCTGGGCGCCAGTTCGACGACCTCGGGCGTTGGCCTGTTAGCCAGCACCCAGTTCCAATTTCAGGACGTAGGCGTGATTCTGGAGCTCACGCCTCACCTGCTCGCTGATGGGGAGGTGGCGATCCACGCCTCGATCGAGATTTCGTCGGTGGGCGCGAACGTTACGGTGGGCGGCGTCAGTGAGCCTACTTTTGGCGAGCGAAAGATCGAGCACGACATCCGCCTGAAGGAGGGTGAGACGAGCGTGCTTGGTGGCTTGATTCAAACCACCCTGATCCACACTGTCGCGGGCGTGCCGTTCCTGGGAGACGTTCCAATTTTGCGCTACTTGTTTTCCACTGAGCACGCTGAGCGACAGGAGCAGGAAGTCTTGGTGATGTTGACGCCCCGCGTCGTCCGCTTGCCGGAACCCTTTTTGGGGGGGCAAAGCAACGCGACCTTGACTGGCCAACACCTCGGCGGAGGTTCGCAGTCAATTCCCGGACCTGAGGTTCCCGGACAACCGCCTGGTGAACCGCAATGAACGCACCAATCCACAGCACTGCTCGCTCGCGCTTTGGCACGGCCGCGCCAGGGCGCGGGCCTGTCCAAACTAGCAAGCCGCGCCGTCAATCAGTGCGGCTCTGCCGCGATTTGCGAAATTTAGGCGAGCTTACGCCTTGGTGTGCCCCTGCATCCGCTTTCACCTTTGTGGAGCTGATGGCGTCAATTACCATAATGTTGCTCCTGACTACCGTTGCTCTTCCCCTAGCCACCTTGCAGATTCGGCGAAGCAAGGAGGTCGAGCTGCGGAGAGACCTGCGGGAAATGCGCGAAGCTATCGACCACTATAAGGATTTTGCTGACCGCGGGATGATACCCGTCAAGGCCGACACATTTGGTTATCCTCCTGACCTTCAGACGATGGTTGATGGGGTCGCGCTGAAAGGATCTATCGAGGCTAAATACAAGTTTCTGCGCAAGCTGCCTGTCGACCCGATGACGGAGGCGGCCGATTGGGGGATGCGCTCGATGCAGGATGATTCGGACTCGAGAAGCTGGGGCGGCCAGAACGTTTTTGATGTTTACTCCAAGAGCGATGCCATTGCGTTGGATGGGACAAAGTACAGCGATTGGTAGAGGGACAGTGGCTCGTGGGTCGTCCCTGGTGGTTAGGTTAGTGCCCGGCGCCGGGTGGCTGGCGCCTAGTGGCTAGTGATCAGCGGCCGGTAGTCGCGGCCAGGCTGTGCACGGGGGATGAAACGCAGTGATCGCGAGACGAATTTCAAATCTGAGATCTCAAATTTCAAATTCTGAAATTCCGGGTTTCGGCCCTGACACCGGGCTTCACGCTTCTGAATCCGCTCGTGCGGCCGTGGGAGAGAAAGTGTTGAGAGCAAGACTCAACGCGCCGGGCTTCACTCTTCTCGAACTGATGGTGGTGCTGACCATTCTCCTGATCCTCGCCACCATGTCCATGCCCATTTTCCAATTAGCGATCGTGCATGCGCGGGAAGCAGTCTTGAAAGAGGATTTGTATACGCTCCGGAAACTCATCGACGAGTACACTTTAGATAAGCAAAAACCACCGACTTCCCTGGATGATTTGGTGGAGGCGGGTTATCTGCGGGGCGGGCTTCCGGTCGACCCCTTTACGGGTTCGAGCGAGACATGGCAGACAGATACCGAGGAGGTCCCCACCAGTCCCAGCGAGGCCGCTTCTGGAATCGTGAATGTGCACAGTGGATCGAGTGACACGGCGCTGGACGGAACGGCGTATAGCAGTTGGTGAGAAAGGCAGTCAAGAAGTCGAGGAGTCAAGAAGTTGAGGAGTACTCTTCGACTTCTAGACTTGTCGACTTCTTAACTTCTCAACTTACCATGGAATTCGTTTGCAAACTCGGGACGGACACGGGCAAGGTCTTGGTCCAGACAGAGCAGGCCGGGTCGGAAGCCGAACTGCGCCATCGGCTGAAGAACGAAGGGTTTTATGTTTTCTCGGTCCGGTCCAAAGACATTTTGGGGGCGCGGTGGGCTACGCGGCGGGTGGGCCACATCAAGCCGGATGACTTTCTGGTCTTCAATCAGCAATTCCTGACCCTTTCAAAATCCGGCTTACCGTTGCAAAAATCTTTGGAATTGTTGGCCGGTCAAGCGCAGAGTGAAGCGTTGCGGGCAGCCGTAATAAAAGTCCAGGAGAGAGTTCGGGCGGGGGCGCTGCTTTCCGAGGCCTTCGATTCAGTGGGTCAGTTTCCCAAAATGTATTCCGCGACACTCCGCGCCGGGGAGCGGAGCGGCAGTCTCGACCGGGTTCTTGCCCACTACCTCGCTTACCAAAAGACCTCGCGCTCCTTCCGCAAGAAGTTCTTGTCCGCCCTCATTTATCCTGCTTTCCTGATGACCTTCCTGGTGGGGCTGATTACTTTTGTAGTCACTTTCGTGGTTCCGCGCTTTGCGAGCCTCTATGCTGAGCTCGAAGTGCAGTTACCCCCCTTGACGCTTTTATTTATCTCCTTTTCGCTGGCGTTGAAGCGGTACGCGGTGGTCATTCTGGTGGGCATCGTTCTGGCCGTGATGGGGACACGCGGGGTGCTCCGCTCCCGGCCGGTGCGGCTGGCCTGGGAGCGCGCTAAATTCGGGACGCCGAAACTCGGCAAGCTCCTGCTGAAGTTTTCCGTGGCGGAATTCGCGCGCACGCTCTCGACCTTGCTACAGGGCGGAATCCCCATTATTGCCGCGCTCGAAAATGCGAAGGAGTCAGTGACCAGCCCCCTGATGGCAGACGCGATTGGCGCGGCTGTAAAGGAGGTGACCGCCGGACGCGCGCTGAGCGCCAGCCTGCGCCCTTGCGGTTTGTTTCCGTCAATGGCTCTGGATATGATTGAGGTCGGGGAGTCCACGGGGGCCATGCCGACCATGCTGGAGGCCCTGGCGGAGTTCTTTGAGGAAGATGTGAGCGTCGATCTGGCCACGCTGGTGGCTTTGGTTGACCCGATTATGATCGCCTGCATGGCGGTGGTGGTGGCGTTGGTGCTGATCGCATTTTATCTGCCCCTATTTTCCATGGCCGCGCAGATACATTGAGCAGTGGCACAGACACTCCTGGCTGTGCGGGCCTGTGCCCTGAAGGGATACGCAGTTGGAACAAAAGACTCCGGAATTAAGCGCCGAATTCGACCAGGTACGGCAACTGGCGGCCCGCTATCATTTTGATTTCGTGGACTTGCGCGATTGTCGTCCGGACGGGGAGTTGCTCCGCACCATCCCTCTGGACATGATGCTCCATTACCAGTTTCTGCCGCTCGAGGCACACGATCACCAGTTGGTTATTGTGGTGGGCGACCCCACCGATTTATCCCGGCTGGATGAGCTGGAAATGAAACTCGATCGGCAACTTGTGATTCGAGTTGCCCCCCCCAGCCAGGTGCGTGACTTCCTGAAAAAAACTGAGCCCTCCCAAAGGGTGCTGGACGAGGCCACGGAGGAGTTTCGGCTGGATGTCATCAGCGAGGAGGAGGCTGCCGGCGAAGGGCTTTCGCTCGAGCACTTGGTTGAGGAGCGGGAAGCCAGCCCCATGATCCGGCTGGTGGATTCCATCATTTTCGCCGGGCTGGAGCGGCGCGCCAGTGATATCCACATCGAGAGCCGTGACAACTCTCTGGTGGTGAAGTTCAGGGTGGACGGCGTCCTCCAGCAAGCCATGGCCCCCTTGGCCCGCGAGTTCCAATCCAACCTCATCACCCGCATCAAGGTGATGTCAGAATTGGATATCGCGGAACGGCGCGTCCCCCAGGACGGCCGCTTTCGAGTCCGCTACCGTGGCCGTCCGATTGATTTCCGAGTGTCTATTATGCCCTCCATCCACGGCGAGGATGCGGTGCTGCGCATCTTGGATAAGGAATCGCTGCACGAGAAGTTCCGCCAGTTACGGCTCGAGGTTCTGGGGCTCGCAGACCGGGAAATCAAGCGGCTCCGAAAATTCATCCGCGAGCCTTACGGCATGGTTCTGGTGACCGGGCCCACGGGAAGCGGCAAGACCACGACCCTGTACGCCGCGCTGTCGGAAATCAAGAGCGACGAAGATAAGATTATAACCATCGAAGATCCGGTCGAATATCAGCTCCGTGGCGTGACTCAAATTCCTGTAAATGAGAAACGCGGCCTGACTTTCGCTCGCGGTCTGAGGTCGATCCTGCGCCATGATCCGGACAAGATCATGGTGGGCGAGATTCGCGATAACGAGACGGCACAGATTGCCATCCAATCGGCCCTCACCGGCCACCTGGTTTTCACCACCGTGCACGCCAATAACGTAGTGGACGTGCTGGGCCGCTTCCTGAACATGGGCGTCGAACCCTACAACTTCGTTTCCGCTCTCAATTGCATTCTGGCTCAGCGATTGGTGAGGACGCTGTGCGAAGAGTGCAAGCGTCCCACAGAGTTATCACGAGAAGTGTTCGAGGAATCCGGCCAAGCCCCCGAGGCGTGGAGCGGCACGACCATGTATGAGAGCGTGGGCTGCCAGGGGTGCAATCAGACAGGGTACCACGGCCGTACAGCGATTGGTGAATTGTTGGCCCTCTCAGACCGCGTGCGTGAGCTTATTCTCGATAAGAAACCAAGTTCGGAGATACGCCGCGCGGCACGGGAGGGAGGAATGGTGTCACTGCGCGAATCGGCGCTCGAGAAAGTCCGGCTTGGTATAACGACGTTCAAGGAGATCAACAAGGTCACCTTCGTGGAGTGAGAGCTGTCATTCCGGGCCCGTGATTCAGACACTAGACCGAACGCGGGCAGTGGATTCCCGCCTTCGCGGGAATGACGGTGGCTTGGATGCGGGAATCCACCGCCACTGTCTGAACCGCAGATTCCCCGCTCCACTCGGAATGACAATTTACAGCAGGATCCGATGAATTGGGACACTCTAAAATCCAGGCTTTTGCCCAAACCAGGGGGGAGAACCGGCTCCTTCGTTTTGCCCTCCGTGGTGCTCGACCTGCAACCTGGCTTTGTAGCGGGAGCAAGGCTGGACAGGAAATCGCGCCAGGTGCGGCGAGTGGCCGTCCGGCAGCTCGAGGCGGGAGCGCTGGAGCCCCTTGCCAGCCGGCCTAACCTGGCCAAGCAGGAGGTGGTGCGGCGCGCCATCCGGGAAGTCCTGGAAAGCGTCGGTGATGGCCGCGGCCGGCTCGGCATTCTTTTGCCGGACCCTGCCGTGCGTGTTGCCGTCCTGCGCTTCGAGACGCTTTCTTCCCGCCGCGAGGAAGCGGAGGCGCTGGTCCGGTGGAAGATGGGAAGCATCTTGCCGTTTCCACCCGAGGAAGCCAGGGTCAGCTACCAACTGCTTTCCAAAGGGGAACAATCGGTCGAGTTGCTGGCTATGGCCGTGCGGAATTCCATCGTGGCGGAATACGAAGCGGCCCTCGAGGACGTGGGCGCCGGCCCGGCGCTGGTCCTGCCTGCCACGGCGGCCCTTCTTCCCTTGCTGCCCTCTGGCTACCAGGGCAGCCAGGTTTTGGTGCATGTCTGTTCAGGCTCGGTGACCTCGGTCGTGGTGGTCGGGGACGGGATTAGTTTCTGGCGCAATCGCCAGCTCGAGCGCGTCACCGCAGCCGAAGATGCGGAGGTGGTGAGCGAATTCGCGCGCGTGGCGGCCGCTTGCAGGGACCACTTGAATAGCGAGATTGAAGACTTATACATTTACGTCCGGCCGCCGGCCAGCTCCTCGCTGGACAACGAAATCGGGAAGGTCACCGGGCGGCGCGTTCAACTCTTATCCAGCTCCGCTTCACACGCCGAGGCCCTCCCCGCGGCAGAGAAAAAGATCTTGGAAGGTTTCGGCATGACGTTTGCCGGACTCTTGGAGAACCGCAACTAGGCTTATGAGAGTTTCCCTGAATCTCGCCATCCCGCCCAGCGCTCACGAGCGCTACGCGCTGGTTTGGGCCATCCCCGCTACGCTGCTGGGCATTGCAGGGTTGGTTTTCATTCTGCTATTTTCGGTTCGTTCATATCGCCAATACAAGGTCGTGGAAAAGTCAGTTACCGAATACCAGAACCGGGACAACGTGGTGCGAGCCCAGGAAATGGCGCTGCGCAGAAAACTGGAAGAGCCGGAGACTCGACGCCTTCTCGATGACGTCCAGTTTGTTAACTCGCTGATTGAACAAAACCAAGTTTCATTGACCGGGTTGGTGGCAGACATCACCGATCTCGTTCCTGACGATGTGCGGCTTGACTCCCTGGCTATGGCCCCGGACCATGACCAACTGGCCCTGCGGTTCGTGATTACAGGCAAGAACGCAGAAGCCATTGAGACTTTTCTGAGCAATCTCGAGGATTCTCCAAACTTTAAGGATGTGGCGATTATCAATGAAGGGTTCGAAGAGGCAGGCACTGCTTCCGAATTGGAGAATATCGCCTGTACGGCGCACTATTTGCCGGGCCAGAGTGAATCATCGGGGGAATAATTGCGCAGGAATCTTCGCCAGACCGTAACTCGCGTTTTCCAGATCACGGGCGTTTCCCTGGTGCTGCTCGATGTGTTGCTCTATTTCTTTGTCTACCAGCACACCCAGTCGCAGCTTTCCTCGGAGCTACAGCAGTTTGGTTCCTTGCGCCAGAGCATCTTTGACGGCGAGGCTCGTATCGAGCGCCTGAATACCTATCGCGAGGCCTTGCCGGAGACCGGCAAGAAGCTGGCGACGCTCGTCGAGGATCATGCTCCGCCCCGGCGGCAGGCTTACTCGCAGGCCTCCGATCTGGTGCGGCGAATAGCGGAGAAGTCGGGATCGCAGCTTGTCAAGGTGGGCTTCAAGATGGACGAGAAGGTTTCCGGACCGCTCCAGCGTTTGGGAATCATGATCGATGTGGAAGGCTCTTTCCCCGCTTTGCTGAAGTTCGCGCACGGTCTCGAAACCTCGAGCGATTTACTGCTCATTCGGAGTTTCAGCATGGCGGAGGGCAAGGACAACCCGCTCGAGTTGCGGCTGGCGGCTGACTTGTACTTGACACCATGAATCTAACTGGCCGGTTTGAGAAATGGGGCGTCGGCGTTTTGGGCGCCGTCTCGCTCGTGCTCATTGTTCGTCTCGTCGTTCAGTTCAACAATGTGCGAGCGGGAAGCAAGCGTCCGGTGGTCAGGCCACCCGCCGTGAAGACTCTCGCAGCGAAGCTTCCCGGGGTGAAGACTGCGGCGCAGGCCAAGGCAAACGCTGCGGCGGAGAAGGCGGGGGCGGGGAAACAGGCCGGAAAGCAGGGAGGAAAGCGGAAGATACAGGATGAGCTGTCCCGCTACGACTCGATCGTCGAGGCGGACCGGCTGAAGGAATTCGAGGATCGCCCGTTGCCGGAGCTGGATCGGAACCCATTTGACTTCGTGGCGGGCCCCGTCCAGGCAGCGCGGGCCCAGGCGCCAGGCGCACCGCCACCGCCGGCGCAGCCCCCTCCCCCTCCTCCCGTGACTTTGAAGGTGATGGGCTATTCGGAGGGAGCAGGAGGAGCCGACGAAGCAATGGTTTCAGACGAGGACCAGGTTCTGGTGGTCCACGCCGGTGATTCCGTCGGGACCCGGTACAAAATCATTAAGATAACATCCACGGTGGTTACCGTTGAAGATAATACTAGCCATCAAACAGTCGATTTGCCGGTTCCGCAGTAGCTCGGCCGCCCGGCGTGCTGCGGGCGTCTTGCCCGCAGTCGCGGCAGCGTCTCGCTCCCGCACCTGCTCGGGCAGGATGCGGCGAAGTGTTGCTTCCGGCTTTGCGCTGCTCATTGTTATGGTGGCAGCCGCCGTCCTGCTGATCAGCCTGACGGCGGCGCTGCCTAGCATCTACCAGGAAGGCCAACGTGAGCGTGAAGCGGAACTCATCTTCCGCGGCCTCCAGTACGCGCGCGCTATTGCAAACTTCCATCAGAAGTTTCAGAGGTACCCGGCCAGCATCCAGGATTTGACCAAACTGACCAATGGATTCCGCTTCCTGCGCAAGGAATATGCTGACCCGATGACGCCTAATGGCAAGTGGCGGCTGATCCACGCCAATGCGCAGGGGGTCCTGCTGGACTCGAGAACTCAAGGGCCGCCGCCGGGGATGCAGGGTCAAGGTCAATCGGGAATGGGCCAAACTGGTGGAGGGTTCGGGACGACCGCCTCCGCGGGCATGGGCACGGCCGGAAGTGGATTTGGCCAACAGGGTGCATCCGGCAGTGGATTTGATCAACAAGATGCTGGAACAAGTGGATTTGGCCAACAGGGTGCATCCGGGAGTGGATTTGACCAGCAAGGTTCTGGAACAAGTGGATTCGGCCAACAGGGTATGGGGGGAGGCGGATTTGGCGCGTCATCCGGAGGTTTCTCTTCCGGTTCCAACTTCGCCGGGAACCCTTCCAATGCCCAGCAGAATTCCGGTTTCTCGATGGGAACCAGCCAGGGCGGCGGAACATTTATTGTTGGAGTTGCCAGTACCAGTCATAAGCAATCGATCCGCACCTGGAACCAAAAAACACACTATGATGAGTGGGAGTTTGTGGGTATTGATCTGGGCGCGCTTGGCATCGCGACCTCCGTTCCGGGTCTCCCGCAAGGGGTCGGCGCGCAGTCGAACCAGGGAAATCAGTCAAACGGTTTCGGGCAGTCCGGCCAGGGAAATCAGTCAAACGGTTTCGGGCAGCCGACCCAGGGGAATCCGACGAATCCGGGGCAAAACCAAGATGGGTTTCAGTCCTCGGGTGGATCCGGCTTCTCACCCCAGTAAACAAATGATAGACTTGCAGTGGATTCTACATCAAATGATGAGCGGTGTTTGGCGGATGATGCGTGCCAGTGTTGTTACAAGAGTTTTTCTCGGTCTTGGCCTTGGGGTGTTGCTGTTGACCGCTGCGTGCAGCTCTTCGCCGTCAAAATCGGAGATTGTAGTCACCGTCTCTCCGACGACGGCGTATATCCCGGTGTCATCCTCGTTGCAGTTCGCGGCCACCGTGTCGGGAACTGCGAATGCTTTAGTGGTGTGGAGCGCGGGTGGCGTGGCAGGTGGGAACGCCACGGTCGGGTTTATCTCCTCGAACGGTTTTTACAGGGCGCCGGCCGCCGTGCCTTCACCTAATCAGGTTACCATCACTGTTACCAGCCAGTTTGATGGTACCAAGTTCGCTTCCGCCACGGCGACTATTGTGAAACCATCCTCGGGCGCGCTTCCCGTGCAGGTGGCCTCCGGCCAAGCGGATTCGAATATCAACGTGCAGCCCTCGCAGTTGACCCCGACGTTGTCCATTTACGGCGCGGGAACGTGCAGCGGCAGTTCCTGCTCGACGGCGGCGACCGGGGCGCAAGTGACGCCCGGTGGCTCGGCGACCATCTATGTGGTCGGCAGCGGGCTGGTTCCGGGAACCGTTTACTCGATAAGTGGGCCGGCCACCGATGTGGCCGTGACGCAGCCTTCCGGTTCGCAGTTCAGTCAGACTGGCAATGGCACTCCATCGGTGACATTCGATATCACGGTGAGCGCTGGTGCTGTGCCGGGGCCGCGAAATATCATGGTTTCAAATCCTGCCACGGGTGAACTCTCTGCCTTTGTGGGCGGGTTACTCATTGCTTCCCCGGGGCAATAAAGAAATGAAGATGCGTGCTCAAAACTCAGTGCTCTTATTCCGAGCCTCCCTTCTCGCCGTGATGGTCGCAGTGCTGGCGGCGGCCCCCTTATCCGCCACCACGCTGGTGCGGATGAGCTTGGACCAGATTGCGGAGGCCTCGACGGAGATTATTCGCGGCCACGTCGTCAGCCAGCGAACCCTTTGGAACCCGCAGCACACTCGGATCTACACTTATACGACCTTCGCGCTGGACCAAACGTACAAGGGCAATCCCCCGTCCTCGCCCGTCATCCAGCAACCGGGCGGCACGATTGGCAAGGTGCGAACTTTTGTGGCAGGTAGCGTTCAGTTCCATGCCCAGGCAGGGTACATGTTGTTCCTGGAGCGATCCCCGGCAGACTCCTCCAAGTTCCTTTTGGTTGGAATGATGCAGGGCGCTTACCGGATCTACCGCGATGCGAAGACGCAGGAGGAAAAGCTCGTGTTGCCGATGGGTTTTCTGGCGCGCGGCGTTCCGGCCTCAGGGGTTGGATCGATCCTGGCGGGGCCGGCGGTTCCGGTCCATCAATTTCAGCGGGACGTTTCAGCTTCGCTCAGCAGGCCCCTGGCTATCCCGCCTGGAACGGCCATTCCCGTCGCCATCAACTCCGCGCAAGCTGCGGGTTTACGACGCATGGATGTAAGGGGTCGAACGACCTCTGACCTTTACCCCAACTCGGGCTTGGTGATTCCCGCCGGCAGCGCGCTCTCGGGAATGGCGGAGCGAATTGGAAATTCCTGGAAGATCTCCTGGACGGAGGTTTCGATTCGCGGCAAGCAGGTCCTGCTTTCAGCTCTGAGCACGGAACCTGCGGGGGGGCCGTTGCAGGGACGAACCCTGGTGGTCAATGTGAGGTGAGGATGCTGGAGGGCAACAGAGTTTTTCGAGTTCGCTGCGGGGTCCTGTTTGCGTTGGCAGGAAGCTTGACGCTGCTGGGCGCGATCCTGGCGTTTGCCTACACCACCTACCAGAATGACGTGGGCGAGGTTCCACCGGTCACGGGCTCCCCGGAAATCCCGGGAGTGCCGGTTCCTTCGCGTTGGCCTAATGCCTCCTTCAACTGGGTGTTGGACAATCCTGGTACGCCGCCGGCGAACGTCGATACGGCTGATGGCACGAATCCGCTGCCCCTTCAGACGGTCCTTCTGAATGCCTCCAGCGCGTGGTCCGGCGGATTGCTCAATGGCCATCAGTTGACGAACCTCACCGTCGCAAACGGAGGCGACGTCACAAACCTTCCCAATCCCCAGGTCGATTGCACCAACGTGGTCACATTTAATGACAATAACCCCGTCGATTTTCCGACCGGGACCGAGTCCGTGGCGTTTACTACGGTAAGCACGGACTACGTGCGGGTGGGGCCGCCGCAGACGCCGGGGACCATCTACACGTTTACCGAGTGCAACAATCAGGAAACGATCAAGTCCACTTCGCCCGCCATCATCTTTGACGCGGATATTGCCTTCAACCCTCAAGTTGAATTTTCGACTTCCACTCCCGCCCTCCCCAATGCCATTGACCTGCAATCCGTCGCCACGCACGAATTCGGCCATGCGCTGGGGCTCGACCACAGCGGAATTGCTCACGCCGTGATGTTTCCAGCCGGGGACACCGGCGGGAGCCAACAGCGCGTTCTTTCCACCGATGACCTCATCGGCATATCTTTTCTCTACCCGTCTTCCAACTTTGCCACCTATCTGGGTTCAATCTCCGGGCAGGTCACCTTCGCCAATGTTGGCGGCGTCTACGCGGCCCACGTGGTGGCGATCGACGCAACCACCGGTAATGTCGTCGTAGACACCCTTGCCAACACGAACGGCGGTTACCAATTGTTCGTCCCACCCGGCAGCTATAACGTGCTTGTCCTGCCGCTTGCCCCCGACGATTACCACGGCATCTATTCGCTGAGCGATTTTGCCGGCTGGACGTGCGGCTACGATGAAACCGCGCCGCCTTGCTGCGACCCTGGCGCCGGCCAATGCCTCGGCGCGCCGCTTGCGAATCCAACCAATTTCACCGGGACGTTTTATTAACCCTGGTCCCTCTTCAGAAAGACAGCCCTCTCCCTTGGGGAGCACGGCGAGGATAACAGCCCTCTCGCTTGTGGAGAAGAGAGAGGAGAACAGCCCTCTCCCCTGGGGAGAGGGTGGCCCGCGACGGCGCTTTCTCCAGCCGCCGCGGGACGGGTGAGGGGTTTCTTCCCCTGGGCCACCAGGACCGCCCCACTTGGAAATATAGCCCTCTCCCTTGGGGTGAGGGGTTTCTTCCCGCTGCCACCAGGGCCGCCCAACTGCACCGAAATCAATGCGGCATGAACTTGGAGACGTTTGGTTGGATCTTCGGGGAGATAAGCCGGCGGGCACGCAGAATTTAGCTGACTTCAACGAGGGAATGACCGTAGCTCGGCACTGTAAGCTCGAGAATATATCGGTCCCCGGCGCGGTGGGCCGTCGTTCCCTTGAACTGGTATGATCCTCTCGCCTGGAGTCCCAACTTGCCGGGATGCACCTCAATGCGGCGGTCAACTGCGTGGTCCTCCAAGTTGAAACAGTTGATGACTGCCGCTGGTTCGGTGGGATGGACATGGACGTGGACCATCTCATCGAGGCCGTAGAATGTTCCTGCCTTGAAGAATGCTTCCAGCCGCCGGTATGTCGCCATAGCATCCTTCTGGGCCTTCTGCACGCGAGGGTCAGGGTGCGTTCCTCCAATGCCCAGGTGGCGGCAGGTCGAGGCATTCCACCAGAACATCAAACACTGGGCGTTGTCTTTTCGCAGGTCGATATGAAGATAGAGGGGCAGGGAATAGGCCAGGTTGTAATAGTAGAGTGCGATGCTGTGTCCGCCCACCAGGTCGGTCATGGGATCCCACATCAACTCGAACGCCCAAACCGAGTCAAATCCCTTATCGGCCTCCGCGCCCCCGCCAATTCCCTGGCCGTAGTACGTCGGAACGTAGCGGAGATGGGTGCCGCCCAACATTTGATCGTGCATTTCGATCAGCACCTGTGGGTACTTGGCGTGGACTTGGCGAGCCAATTTATTGGTGGCTGCAACGTGCTCTTCACGTCGTGAGGGAACGAGGTGGCCATGCGTGGGATCCCAGCACTCCCCGTTGTGCATCGTACCGTCAAACATGAAGAAACGCGCGCCATCCCGCGCCAGGGCTTCAAGTCGGGATCGCGTTTCTTCGACATACTGCACTGATGCGCCGCAAAGTGAGCGTGGGACGCGGCTGCCATCCCGGTTCATGCGGTCCAAGCTTCGCGAATAAGAGGAAGGGTCGCACCAACCGGAGAGAGGCGTATGGAGCGACAGGCTCAAGCCGTACTCCCGGTCGAGCAGGGCAGTGAATCCCCTTAAACTCCCCATTCGCGATTCGTCCCAAATTTTGGACGCGAAGAGTGTGTCCCAGCCGGGATCGAGGTAAAGAGCCTCACATCCGATGTCGCGGGCTTTGGCGGCTTCCTCCTTCATGTCTGCCAGGGTGTAGTACTTTTTCCTGTTCTCAGGTAAATCCATGCCGCCGCCGCGAAGCCACCAAAGCTTGTTATCATAGAGTTCATTCCAATGCACCGGCGGGTTAAATCCCTTCGGGCAACCGTGTCCGCGGGATTCCATCTCGGCGCGGAATAGGTAGAAGCCCTGTTCGATTCCCCCCTCAAATGCGGTGAGACGCGTAACTCCAAACGGGTGCGATTCCCCCGGGGCGAGCCAGGCGCCATGTTCGGGATCGCCTTGGAAAATGCCAAAGCCTCCCCATCGAAAACCGGCGCATCGGTCGCCCAACGGAAGGCGGTCAAGCAAGGCCCATTCCATGCCCTGCTGAGAGTATTTAGTGAGCAAGAAACCGCGGCGTCCATCGGTAAGAATCCAACCTTCGGAAGCGTAGAAGGGGTAGAGCGTTTGAACGATTCCCGATGCGTAGACCGTGGTCAGCACAACATTCCCGGATCGCTCGATCGGAGTCTCCGCCCGCAGATGGGAAATCCGCGGTTCGCTCAGCACCTGATGGAGTGTGTAATCGGCATATTGAGTGCGGTTCCCAGCCGGTTCGCGCCGGTAGGGCACGGCGGTGACCTTGAAATCTCGCCAAGCGCCGGCCACGGCCCCGTCCTCGAGCCTCAAAGGAAGCACGAAGCCGCAGCGGCCATAAGGTAAGGCCAGGACGGCCGAGCTGCGGTTCGATATCGTGATTTGCTCTTCCAGCCACGGTTCCTCGGCCGGGATCCTGAATTTATGCTGGAGCCCGATGCCGCCCGCAATCTCGCCCGTGAGCCTCAAAGTTTTTGTCTGGCCGTCCCGGCTTTCCTGGGCCTTTCCGAAAGAGGGAGTACCGATGGAATAACTGTAGTCGCCTTGGGCGAGGACAATACCGGAGTGAGTATGGACCACTTGAACCTTCAAACCCGCGCCCGGACTGAGGCTGAGCCGCCATTGGGTATTCTCGAGCGTGAGCGGAGAAGGCGCCATCGCTGCTTGCTTGAGCGGCTCGCATCGCGGCTGAGTCGCGTTCAAATCCGCCGATAGGGCACTTGCTGAAACCAAAGCGGCGGCCTTCAGGAAAGTCTTTCGCGTTATCCGAGGGAGGGAATCATCTTGGGATTTCATGTCCAGTTCCTTTACGCGCCGCAATAATACCATGACTCCGAGTGGGGAACGCAGAACGCTGGTCATAAAGCGATTTCAAACGGTTTTACATTTGCCATTTGCTCTTTGCCATTTGCCATTCGAAATTGTCTTGTCAGGGGCCGTGGGGCCTGGCTCGGAGGTAGACCCTCTCCCCCCTGGCGCCGGCATGCTCTGCCGGGGTGTATACTGTTATCGCAAACTGAGGTAGGAGATGGAAGGCTATGAACAGGATTATTACGGTTATTCTGTGTTCTTCGGTTTGGCTCGCGGTGGCAGGGACTTGTGTCAAGGCGTGGGGCCAGCAGGCATCTGCCGAGAAGCCCAACCAACTGGTTGCGGGAAAGCTGATTTACGTCGAACCCATGAAGGATGGTCTCGACCAATGGATCGTTGACTTCCTGCGCCGCTGGGGGAAATACAAGATTACGAGCAATCCGGAAGGCGTCGACCTGGTCATCCAGTCCGGCAGCAAAGACAAGGATCTCCAGCTCGAGTCGCGGGGGGGTACGGCGGAACCAAAGGGCTCCGACCGCCCGCATTTGCCCATCTCGAAGAAACACGGCGAACTCCCGGCAACATCAATCAGCGTAGTACATTGGGTCTCGAGCCAGACTGTCTGGCAAGCCGACATCCTGAACCGTAAACAGAAGAAAGACGAAGCTGACCCTCCTGCGGGGCCTAAGACGCAGATTTTTGCCCGCGACATGACTTCTGACCAGATTGCGGCGAAAGTGGTGGCGACGCTGAAGGAATATGAGATGGGTTTGGAGAAATCTGATAGCGGCAAGAAGTAGTGCCCTGCTGAGGGTTGATCGATGAGAATTGCCATTACCGGCGCGGCGGGGTTATTCGGGCACGGCTTGGTGGCGGCTTTCTCCTCCCGGCACACGGTCTTTCCGTGGACGCGAGCGGACGCCGATATCACGAACGCCGAATCGGTGCGCGCGCTCCTCGAACGAATTCGCCCGGAAGTGGTGGTGCATCCTGCGGGTATTCCCGATCTGGACATCGCCGACGCGGACCCGGCGCGAGCTCAGCTTGTGAACGTCGAGGGGACCCGGCACGTGGTGGAGTCGGCGCGCGCGGTTCGAGCTGGGGTCGTCTATATTTCTACGGACGCCGTCTTCAATGGAGAGAATACGCGGCCTTACCTCGAGTCTGACCGGCCCGATCCGCTCACGGTTTACGGACGCACAAAGCTGGCCGGAGAAGCCATAGCGCAGACCCTGGCGGAGCATTGGACCTTTCGCGTGCCCGTACTTTTTGGGCCGGGGAAGACGAATTTCATCGAAAAAGGCTTGCGCAAAATCGCAGCCGGAGAACAGTACACAGTGGCGGCCGACCAGGAGGGTTGTGCAACTTACACGCTCGACGCCGCATATAAGATCATGGAAGTTGTCGAGGCTCGCCGCTACGGGCTCTACCACCTTGCGAATCAGGGAGCGTGCATGCGCTATGAGCTTGCCCGGCGCGCCGCCGAATTGGCCGGACTGGACCCTTCCAAAGTAGTGGGCGTCCCTGCCGCTCGCATGGGGCGCCGCGCTCCCAGGCTCAAATACGCAGTGATGGAAATGGGCGCGCTCAAGGCGGCGGGATTCTCGCTGCCCCGGCCCTGGCCGGAAGCACTACTGGACTACCTTCGCACGTTATCCCTTTAGTCGCGCCAAGTTGAGTCAACAGGCGGGCGAGTCGAGGGGGGCTGCGGGGGCGTTGGATCGGGAGGGGACGGCGCGAAGCCCAAGAGGGACCGGAGTCGATCCCAAAGTTCTTGCATCACCCGGTGCCGGGGGATGTAAGGCCAATGGTTTTTCTTGATCATCTCCATGGTTTGCGGGTCAGAGACGTCGCCGGTGATGACCAAGACCTTTCCGACCAAGCTGGGGCGAAGATTCTTGAGGGCCGAGACCGTTTCCTTGGCGTTCATCCCGGAGCAGCGGAGGTCGAGAAGGATCGCGTCAAAGTCTTGCTTCTCGACCATGGCCAGCGCCTCGTGCGCGTTCGGAACTATGTCGCCCTCGCATCGCAATCCCGCCAGCAGAACGCAGAGGACGTTGCGGATCGAGGGTTCATCCTCGATGATGAGGACGGTGCGAAGCTCGTGACTCTCGTTCAAAGCTCAATCAGGCTGGGAAAATCAGCCGCCGCTCCTTCGAAAGCTTCCCGGCTCCCACTCGGCAAGGCGCCGGTTCAATGCAGATTAACGCACTTATCGGTCTTACAGTCAAGAGTATTAAGATGCGGAGCGCTGTTCTTCGGGAGAGGGCGTTGAGAATTCCACATCATGTCCGGGGAGGATGCGGGCCGACATGGCAAGTATGCGCGCCCGGTCGGCTTGGTACTGTTTTCGGTGGTGGGGAATCATGGTCAGAACCTTTTCGTCGTGCGTGCGGCTGAGCAGTGCGTCTCCCGCGATCACGGTGAGCTGCTCTCCCCCGTGAACAACGATGGAAGCGTGGCCGGGAACGTGTCCGGAGGTGATAAGGCTTTCCAGGTCATGCGGCAATGCATGTTTCTCAATCCAGCGGAACTGGGAAGCGTCTCCCAATCGTTTGGGATCCCACCAGCGCAACGCGAATTTCCGGAGTTTGCCCATCATTTCCGCCGCCTGTTCGTAGTCGAATGTCTCAGGATAGTATTTCAAAATGAGGGTTTCCCAATTCTGCTGGTCCAGGAGATCAGAGTAGGCCGCTCGGCACCAGTTGTAGGATTCCTGGCATCCGAAAATCTCGCTGCCCGGGAAGAGCGTGTTGTTCGACACATGGTCGATATGGAAATGAGAGTTGATGACGGTGTGTATGTCCGTGGGCCTCAGGCCACGGAGTTCCAGAGCTTTGACAATCGCGTGCGCCTCATGGGGCATTCCGGTGTCTACAATGACGCGATGGCGCCGGTTGGAGAGCAGCACGGAGGTCGCGCCATGCCAGCTCCCCGGTAGGAGGACGTCCACTTTCCACTCGCTGTTCGGCATCCTGCTCCTTCAGCAGATCGTGCAGTGCAATTGCCCGTAGAACAAGCACTCGCGCCTGTGCCAATTCACAAGAATAATCAACCCTGATCCAGGCAGGAGTGCAGGTGCTTCTTGCACCCTACAGTGCCATTTTACTACAAGGGCTAGGTCTCTTCCTCGGCAACCCACCGGCTAAGCCTGAGAATATCTGCGGCCCGCGCTATGCCGATAGGAGTGGTCTTTCCCTCCCTTTCTACCACCACCACATTTTCGGTGTTATGACGCTCCATTTCTCCCATCACTTGGAGCACTGTCTCGCCGCGTCGAGCCAACACGTAACTTTGGCGCGCGATATCGCGGACTCGCAGATTGGAGTCAACGCCTTTCAGTAAGTCGCGGCCTTCGACGATTCCGGCCAGATGGCCGTCTGGTTCGACAACCGGAATCACGCCCGTTGCTTCCGGAGTCACTTCGCGGACTATCATTCTTACCTCGTCCTCGGGCCGTACCGTGGTGAACTTCTTCCGCATCACCTGCTCAATTCGCGTCCGCATTAAAACCGGCACGGAATAATCCTGCAGAACTATCAAGCCGCGTTTGACCAGCTTGCCTGTCATGATGGACTCGGCGCTGAAAAGCCGGACGAGCCCATCGGAGATAACGCAGCAAACCACCAAAGGAAGCAGCGCGTTGGGGTTTCGGCTAAGCTCGAAAAGGAACACGATGGACGTAAACGGAGCGCGAGCAATTCCGCCGAAAACCGCAGCCATCGCTACCAGTGCGTAAAGAGCCGGATCGCTTACGAAGCCGGGGAAAAAGTGATGCCAAACCTGCGCGTAGACTGCTCCAATCCCCCCGCCGACGATCAAGGAAGGAGCAAAAACGCCTCCTGTGGTTCCGGAGCCGAGGGATATTACAAGCGCCCAGAATTTCGCCAAGGAAACGCCCAGCAGTTTCCCGGTGGATAATTGATCGTTCAACATAGCGCGGATCGTGTCGTAACCTGTGCCGAAGACCTGGGGATAGAAGTACCCAATAACTCCCAGCAGGAGAGCGCCGAAAACCGGCGCCCAAATCAGCCTTGGCCGCAAGGGGAAGTGGTTATCGAATAGATCCTCCAGCCAGAAAAGCACCCGGATCATGGCGATGGCGATCAGGCCCATAATCAGCCCCATCAGCGCGAAGAGCCAAAGTTCCTGCATGCCTTTTAAGGCGAAGGCCGGCGTGGGAAATAGCGGAGCCCAGCCCCTGAAGTGTACTGCCACGGCCGTGGCCACTACGGAAGAGATGGCGACGGGAATAAAGGATCGCGCCCGAAATTCGAAGAGGAGCAACTCAATGGCCACCAAGATGCCCGCAAACGGCGCCACGAACGTCGCGGCCATGCCGGCGGCTGCACCTGAAGCCAGCAGGACTCGGCGCTGGTACGGGGATAACTTCGTTAGCTGGGCGAAAATGGAGCCGAAGGCCGCCCCGGTTTGGATGATAGGACCTTCCGCTCCGAAAGGTCCGCCCGTCCCGATGGCAAAGGCCGTGGCCAGCGGTTTCAGAATCCCGACGCGCATCCGAACCAGGCTCTTTCCAATCAGGACGGCTTCCATGGCTTCGGGAATCCCGTGCCCTTTCAAAGTCGGCTCCCAGTAGTGAACCATGACCCCGACGAGCAAGCCGCCGATGGGGGGTATAAGGATGACCCACGCTCCGAGATGGTGATGGACCGGATACGTAATGGCAAACGACCACTTACCATAAAAGAATACATTCGTAAAAAGATAGATGAGTTCCAGCAAGCCTTGAGCCACCAGGCCGCCGATGAATCCCACGACGAGGGCCAGCGCAGAGGTGACGGCCACGGAAGGTTGTAGGGCTTTGCCAAATTCCTTAAACCATCTACGCGAGGTAGCTGGGGATTTTGCTCCAACCATGTGGTGTAATCAGGCTCCTCTATCCGGCTCGATAAGCTTGTAGGGGCAGCCCTTGTGGCCGCCCTGAGGCTGCGATCAAGCTCCTTTTTCCGGTTCGATAAACTGTGGCTTGGCGTTCAGAGCCCTGCCCAAGTCAAGTTGAATCCGTTGCAACTCGTCCAGGTGGAGGCTGACGAGTTTGCTCAAGGCGGTGGCTCCCCGCCGGGTAAGCCGCACGCGCACGAAGCGGCGGTCGCGGCCTCCTTGGTTCTTGCGGACCAGGCCTTTTTTGCATGCCCTCTGCACCAGTCCCACCACAGCGTTGTGGCGTTCTTGCAGGAACTCCGCCAACTCGCTAACGGTGGCCCATCCGCGGCCGGTGTATCCCGCAATGCCCAGAAGCAGGACGTATTGCTGGGGTGTCAGGCCGTGCTGGCGCGTGGCCCTTTCGCTAAAGCGAAGAAAGCGGCGGAGGTTGTGGCGAAACCAGGCAAGACGACGGAGCAAAAGGGAATTCGCTGAGCGTCGATCAGGCGAAGAATCGGATGACCTCATATTTCGCAATTATATCACATTGTGACCTAGATTTCAGCAACTCACGACGTAGCGCGGCCAAGCCTCGATGGACGCCGACAGCATATGCCGGAAGCTAAGGACGGAGAGGGAAAGACAGAAGAAGGAAGGAGGAAGCAAGTGACCCAAGTCTCCTTGGGCTACCTGCTTCCCCAGGTAGTCATTAGAGTTGAGTTACTCATTTAGACGATGGATTGACCGAAAAAGTTGTACCCCGCAAAAATTTTGCGTTGCCTTGAATTATTGCGAGGCCCGAATAGCTCGCGCGTTGACTTGGCATCTTAGTAGCAAAAGCACTTAGCAGCGCACCCATTGTTTGCCACTCACGTCTTGTCTGGAGGAACAGCCCTCCCCATCCGATGTAGGTGGCGCAGGCACTCTTGCCTGTGCTTCGCCTGAGGCGCCTCCGCCGCCCATAGCGAGGCTGAGCGACCCAGGCCTGCTCCTCGAACCCACGGCTTAGAAGGTGTGAAGAAATGGACAAACGGACTCTGAACCACAGAGACACTGAGGCACGGAGAACTGAAAATAAAGCGGGCTTTCTCTGTGCCTCTGTGGTTAGCACCAGTTCTTTCACACGTGGGGGCGGCTGCAATCCTGGGGCAACATTGAACACCCACACGGGTAATGTCAGAACCTTCAAGCCCTACACAGTGAATGTTTCACACCTGGATAACTCCCGGCGGCGTCTCGGCATCATAGGAGTGGACGTGCTTTGCAAACAATCTTTCCCTCGGCCCTCGCTCCTTCCCTCGCTTCGGAAGGCGAACCAGCGGTTTGCTCGCGTTCCCGATTGCGGAGGCGAATCGAGACTCCCCTCCCCAACTGGGGAGGGGCAGGGGTGGGGCTAGTGATGGGCGCCACAGCCGTCGTGGTTCACGTCGCCTTGCCTTGCGACTGGAATTCAGGGATTACGTGACCGGCCAACCCAGCTTCATCACCGGAACGAGCCACAACGTTGTTCCCAGCGCAGGAATTGTTTTCAGGTTTAAGTGACGCTTGCGCGCAGCGCCTTGGACGTTGCGAGTCGGAGATTCAGGCCGGATCGTTGCAGGCGTACACCCTAAGAAAAGCTGGCACACGGCCCGGAAGCTCGGGATGCTCACGTACTCGTGATTTGTGTTCATTACGCGTTATAATTACGCCCGGAGGAGATTTGGATGAACATTGCCAAGAGTGCCTGTGCTACCCGCGCTACGCGGTGTGGATTCAACCAGGGGAGGAACCATCGTGCAAAGACGAAGTTTTCTGGCTTCATCATCATTCGCAGCCTCGGCTCTCGCTGTCAACGCATCAAGCCCTTCGCTTCGCGGCGGTCAGGCGGCGACGGCGGAGGAAGGCCGTGATTACTACGAGCTGCGGCGTTATCAACTGTTCCGGGGGCCGCAAGTCAAACTCGCCGACGACTTCTTTCGGGAGGCGCTGGTGCCGGCGCTGAACCGCTTGGGAATTACCTCTGTTGGGGTCTTTAATATCGAAATCGGTCCCGGCAGTCCGTCGTCCTATGTGTTGATCCCCAGCCCATCGCTCGAAACCCTCGTCAACGTTGAGTTCCGCCTCAATCGCGACCCCGACTATATCAAAGCCGGCACGGCTTTCCTGAATGCGCCCGCTACGCAGCCTCCCTTTGTGCGCATGGAAAGCTCTCTCATGGTGGCTTTTGAGGGAAAGCCCCGCCTTAAGGTCCCGCCTGGCGCCGGCGAGCACCGCCCCCGGATGTTTGAGCTTCGTACCTACGAAAGCCCGACCCCTCAGGACCACGTGCGGAAGGTTGAGATGTTCAACCGCGGTGAATTCGACGTTTTCGAAAAGGCCGGATTCTGGCAAGTCTTTTACGGCGACACGCTTGTCGGGTCGCGATTGCCGAACCTGACCTACATGCTCTGCTTTGATGACCTCGCGGACCGGACTAAGAAGTGGGATGCCTTCCGCGCAGCCCCGGAATGGAAGACGCTTTCCAGTTCGCCGAGGTACGCCTTTGAGGAAATCGTCTCCAACATCACGAACGTTATCCTGACCCCGGCGGCGTATTCACAGATTTGACCGGTAGTGGCGCCATTTAGAATGGCATCGCTAACCAAACGCCGGTCATTCCCGCGAAGGCGGGAATCCAGTGCGTGGACAGCACCTCTCTGAACGTTTGCGGACTGGATTCCCGCCTTCGCGGGAATGACGGTGGCTTGGATGCGCGGGTGGCGCCTACGTCGCGACGCTTTCTGTCGCGATGTAGGCGCCTGTCCCACGTGGACTCAGCTACGCCGAGGCGCAGACATGCCAAAGGACGGCACGTCTGCGCCACTCGCGATTTTCCGCACCGCACCAGACGCAAGCAATATCGGCCCAAGCGCATAGCATCGGGCGTCAACCCTTTTTCCGCTTCTGGTAATCAACGACAGCCTTCTGCCCACGTTTGCGAAGTTCCCGGAGTGCGTTCCGTAAGGCGCCTCTTCGCAAGTCGTTTAAGAACCTACTGATATCTTCTGCATACCCGTCGCCGACACCTCCCGGTGGGCATTGTTCCAGTTGCTCTATCCATGAGTGAACATCGTTAAGGTTCCAATTCATGACTATCTCCTTGCCATCTCACAGGGTGCTTCTACATAGAGGGGGCCGTAGTCCAAAAACTTGGAATTTTAGGCAGCGTCGGGGATCAGTGTCTTCTCCACATGGAAGCGGCAATCGAGAGGCAGGCAAGTCGAAGGTGGCGCATACGTCGCGACGCTCTTTGTTGCGATGTGTGCGCCTTTCGCATGACCTCAGCGGGGAAGGGCGCAGACATGCCGAAAAACGGCGCGTCTGCGCCACCCCCGTCATCAGCGGCTACGCCGATCCCAGGCGGAAAATCGGATTGACTCCTGCTGCGCTGGCCATCAGTCGTTGCTCTTCTTGACTGGTCACCGGAACGAAATTCTGGCCGACGTCCATTCCCAGACGGAAGTATCTTTCATCTCCAGGAGGCATTGCTGCCGTGATGGGCTGTGAGAGCGTCCAGCGATAGCCGAGCGCGGCCTCTTGCGGAAAATCAGCGGGCTCGTACCAGCACTTATCGTGAGGGTGGTCCCTCCGCATGGACTCCGGCCAGGTGGTCTTGGCCATACCCTTCAGGGCCATGATGCCCATTCCCTTTTTCTGCGCGTGCTCGATGACCTGGGGCCCGAAGTTGGCCTGAGAAAACAGCACAAAATTGATCGGAAAGAGGATCGTGTCGAAGTTGTACCGGTCCATGGCCGCGATCGCCACCTCGACCGAATGCGCCGAGAAACCGATGAAGCGCAGCTTGCCCGCTTTTCGCGCCGCTTGGAACGCCTCCATAGCGCCGTTGGGGCCGAAGATCTGCTCGAGGTCCGACATCCTGGACAAGGCATGAAATTGGTACAAATCCACATGGTCCGTGCGCAGTTGCCGTAGAGATTCGTCCAGTGTCTTGGCGGCGCTGTCCCTGGTCCAGTCGCCCTCTTCTCCTCCTGAACCCTCCTTGCACGCCAAGAAAACGTTCTTGCGGTAAGGTTCGAGCGCGGGCCCCAAGCGCGCCTGCGCATCGCCATAACTCGGGGCCACGTCAAAGTAATTGATGCCCCGGTCCACTGCTTCGGCAACGATATTATTGGCAAACGACTGGCTGTTGTTCATCACCACGATGCCGGCGAACCCGACGATGGAAAGCTCTTCGCCCGTCTTACCGAGCTTCCGTTTCGGAATGGGTTTCTGATACGTCCCGGTTTCATTCGCCTTGGCGAGCGGCCCGAAAATCTCGTTCGAGGCCGCAAGGCCCGCAGCGGCTGTGGTACCCTTCATCAGAAAGTTCCGCCTGTCCATGAAACACCTCCCACGAGAAGATACCAAACGGCAAGAGCCGCTGACCTAAAAGGCAGGTCCGCGCTGCCCGTGCTTAAGCCCCTTTTAACTTTTTAGCACCAGCGGGATGCGTCGTCAACTGCGTCCTGGCAGTGGTGTCATTTGGAATCGGATCCCTCTCGATACACCAGTCATTCCCGCGAAGGCGGGAATGACGACAGCGTGGAGCGCCGACGTCGCGCAAATGACACCACTACCCGCGTCCTCTTTGCTTTGCGACCTTTGCATACTCAGCGCCTTTGCGTGAAACCGGTTTGTCCGTCCTTGGATTAATTCAGAGGTGCTTCCGCCCTGGGCTAAAGCTTTCGCTTTTTGGGTCTCAACCCCTGGGAGATGAGTGGTGTATACTCGGCTTCCGACTTACTGGACGTGGGAGGCTTCATATGCGTTCCTTGGAAAGAGTTCGCGGCTTGGTGGCGGGCAAGCCGGTTGATCATTTGCCAGTGCAGCCCGTGATTATGATGTTTGCCGCTAAACATGCAGGCATGCCTTACATCGAGTACACCAAGGATGGAAGGAAGATGGCCGAAGCGCAGAGCAAGCTGGTACAGGATTTTGGGATTGACTGTTTGCTGACTTGCTCTGATCCCGCGCGGGAAGTGTTCGACATTGCTGGGGAAGGAAGCATTAACTGGTACGAGGACCAGGGGCCGGCGATTTGCGAGGACAGGGCGGCGCTTCTTTATAAGCCTCGTTTGAAAACCTTCAAAATCCCGGACCCGCTTGGCGGGGGACGCATGCACGACAGGATCAAGGGCATCGAAATCATGCACCATGAGTTCGGAGGGGAAGTGTCGATTGTGGGATGGGTGGAAGGGCCTTTGGCGCTGGCGGGTGAATTGCGTGGGCTTACCCACGTTATGACGGATTTCCTGGACGATCCGGCCTTTGTGGACGATCTTTTGGATTTCAATGCCGAAGTTGCCATGCTCTACGCGGAAGCACAGATCCAGGCCGGTGCGGATACGATTGGAATGAGCGACGCGGCTGCCTGCATGATCGGGCCTCGTTACTATGGCCGGTTTCTGCTCCCCCGGCAAATGCGCGTGGTGGAGTCCATTCGCAAAGCGCACCCGGGGGTCATTGTCCGCCTGCACATGTGCGGGAACACCGACCCTTTGATTCCACAAATGCGACAGTTGCCGGTTCAAATCTTCGAGCTCGATTCGCCGACCAACCTCGAGGCGGCGCGCGCCGCCTTGGGCCCGGACCGCGTGATTCTGGGCAACGTTGCGACGATTGCGGAGATGCTGGAAGAAACTCCGGAGCAGGTTTACCAGGCGTCAGGACGTTGCCACAGAACCTGCGGACGGTTCCACATCGTAGGCACCGGCTGCGAAATGCCGCCTGCAACAAGGCCTGAGAACCTCTTCGCTATGGTCCGATATGCCAGGGAGCACCGACCGTAAAAGCAGAAGGCAGAAAGCAGAAGGCAGAAAGCAGGCGCTCGCTACTAGACCCTGAAACCTGAAAGCTGCCTGAGACCCGACGCGCAGGGCGAGATTCCTCGCTTCGCTCGGAATGACACCACGCACTCGTGGAACCCGGCGTCTGGCGCCTGACACCTGGCACCTAGCACTTGGCGCCTGACACCCGGCACCTGGCACCTGCCTTTTTGTCTGCCGCACTTTTTCCTTGACACGCGGTTCCACCCATGGTAGCCTATTGTGGTTGTCGCAAGGGAGCCCCCCAGGGCAAGCGTGCCTGGCAAGGGAACGGGTATGGACCCCGCAAAGGGGGAAGGACGCGCGGAAATGGAGAAAAGATACTAAAATAGAGGGAACGAACTCAGTCATCTATTGCAACTAAAGGACTTAGCTTTTTTGAACGCTAAAAACGAACTGGTTTTTCAGTGCAAAAAAGGCAAAACGAACTCGAAAAAGTGGCCAAAAACCCACTTTTTGTGCGGTCTCGAACCCGAATTCGCGAGTCGAAAGACCCCTGCGGATGGGCAAGCACGCGGAGGGCTACACGAGCTTCGAGTTTGACCTCTAGGGGTTAGAAATCCGCCGCGCGCAGAAATTCGCTCTGGAGCAGGTGACCGGGGGCGCGAGAAAAACTTAGGCCGACCCCCCGCTCCACCCACCTCTCCCTTAGAAGGTGTGAAAGAATCGCGCTGTAGGGGCGGCCCTTGTGGCCGCCCTGGGACAACCACAAGGGTTGCCCCTACAACGCCCTGCCAAAACGCGATTTTTTCACACCTTCTTACCCAAGGGGGGGAATCTCAAACTCCCCTGCTCAGACGAGGAGGCGTTGGGGGTGGTGGGTCGCCGGGCAAGCGTTAGACGCGCTACACTAGAACCCGACACCTGTATAATTGCCGGTGAGGGAAAACAGACGTTTTGAGAGGGAGTATGCCTGTAGCCAGTGAGGTTCGCGCCAAGTATGAAGCCGTGATTGGTCTGGAGGTGCACGTCCAGCTTCTGACCAAGACCAAGATTTTTTGCTCTTGTTCGACGCGCTTCGGCGATCCGCCCAACAGCAACGTTTGTCCGGTATGCCTGGGATTGCCCGGAGCGCTACCCGTGCTGAACCGCGAGGCTGTAACCATGGCCATGAAGGCGGCCATGGCGCTGAACTGCGCCATCAACACGCATTCACGTTTCGCCCGCAAGAACTATTTCTATCCCGATCTGCCCAAGGGTTATCAGATTTCGCAGTACGATGAGCCCCTGTCTCAGGATGGCTGGATCGAGATTGAGGTGAACGGGGCGCGAAAGCGCGTTGGGATCACGCGCGTGCACCTCGAGGAGGACGCCGGGAAATCGCTGCACGAAGGATTTCCTGATTCGGAGCGCAATTCCTATATCGACTTGAACCGTTCGGGAGTTCCTCTGGTCGAGATTGTCAGCGAGCCCGACCTGCGTACCTCGGAAGAGGCGTACGACTATCTCACGCGACTCAAGACGCTGATGCTCTATCTCGAGGTTTCGAATTGCAACATGGAGGAAGGCAGCCTGCGTTGCGATGCGAATGTCAGCGTGCGGCTGGCCGGGGCCGCGGATTTCGGGACCAAGACGGAAGTGAAGAATTTGAATTCCTTCCGCTTTCTTCAGAAGGCGCTCGAACACGAGATCGAGCGTCAGATTGAAATTGTGGAAAGCGGTGGAACGATCCATCAGGAAACCCGCCTGTGGGACAGCCGCGAGCAGCGGACCTATGGGATGCGCTCGAAAGAGTTCGCGCATGACTACCGCTATTTTCCCGAGCCGGATCTGCTGCCCGTGGTGATTACCGAAGAGTGGAAAGAAGAGGTCCGGCGGTCGCTGCCGGAACTGCCGGAGGCCCGCCGCCAACGCTTTCTCGGTGACTACAGTTTGACGGATTACGATGCCGCCCAGCTTACTGCCTCAAGGGCTTTGGCCGACTACTTCGAAATAGTCGCAAAAGCCTGTGGAGAGCCGAAGCTGGCCGCGAACTGGGTGCTGACGGAGCTTCTCTACCTGTTGAAAGGAGCCAACAAGGATATTACCGAGTCGCCCATTTCCGCGCCGAACCTGGCGGAATTGCTGAGCGCTATCAGCAAGGAAACTATCAGTGGCAAGATGGGGAAAGACATTCTTGTGGAGATGTTTGCTACGGGTAAAACCGCGAGCCAGATCATCTCCGATCAAAGTTTGGAACAGATCCGGGACACTGAGAAGATCGCGGCCGTGGCGCGCCAGATCATTGCCGCCAACCCGAAGCAGACAGAACAGTATCGAAAAGGCAAGACTGCAACGCTGGGCTGGTTCGTCGGCCAGGTTATGAAGGCAACGCGCGGCCAGGCAAATCCGCAGTTGGTGCAGGAGGTTCTGAAGAAGGAGCTTGGATAGGAAGGCAAGTCGCTCCGCCTTCTGTCTCGCGCAAGGTCGCACACTCGAAGGGTGGAGTCGTGCAGGCTATCAAGGAAGGGGTTGGGGGCGCCTTGCGCCCCGGGCCTGTGTGATGTATATTCTAATGTATAGGAGCGGTCATGAGGCGCATGAAGAGAAAACAAGTTTATATCCATGCTGATCAGGACCAACGGCTCCGCGCCTTGGCGCGACGCAACGGCGCGACGGAAAGCCAGCTCCTGCGGGCAGGGGTCGACCGTATCCTGGCGGAGCCCTTGCCTCAAGCCTTGGATCATCAAGCCTGGGCAAAGTCGCGCGATTTTATTGACTCTTTGATTCGTCGCGGACCTGTGAAAGGCGGAAGCCGTTGGACCCGCGAGGAAGCTCATGAACGGTAGCTATCTTGTAGATACCAATATTTTCGTCTATGCCTACGACAGGGCGGAACAGGAGAAGCAAAAACGGGCGAGGAACATCCTTGATTGGCTGGAATCTCGGGACTGCGGGACAGTCAGCACCCAGATCCTGGGCGAGTTCTTCTGGATCGTTACCAGGAAGCTCGCCGAGCCGCTGACCCCGCGCCAAGCCTACGTTGAACTCGAGCGACACCTGAGGTCGTGGAGAACTTTCGAAATCACACGTGCCATTGTGCTGGAGGCTGGCCGCGGTTGCGTGCATTATCAAATGCCGTTCTGGGATGCACAAATTTGGGCTACGGCCAAGCTCAACCAGATACCGCAGGTCCTGAGCGAAGATTTTCAGCATGGCCGTGCTGTCGAGGGAGTTGAGTTTGTGAATCCGTTCAAGGTGGAGCTGCCAGGAGAGGAGTAACCTATGCTTAACGTTGGTGACGAAGCGCCGGATTTTTCATTGCCCTCGGATTCGGGCGCGGAAGTGAGTCTCAAGGATTTCAAGGGGCACACGCTGATTCTTTATTTCTTTCCCAAAGCGGATACCCCGGGTTGAACCAGCGAGGCAAACCAGTTCCGTGACGCCAAGAAAGAACTGGACAAGCTGGGAGCAAAGGTTCTGGGGATGAGCGGCGACAGTGTCGAAGCGCTGGATAAGTTCAAGACCAAGTACAAGCTGAATTTTCCCTTGGCCGGAGACACTGGCCATCAAACCCTGGAAGCTTATGGGGTGTGGCAGGAAAAAAACCTTTATGGGAAGAAGTCGATGGGCATTGTCAGGACGACGTATATCATCGACGGTAATGGCAAGGTAATACATGTGTTTCCAAAGGTGAAGGTTGACGGCCACATCCAGGAAGTCCTGGCGGCGCTGAAGACGTGACGCGGCGACGCCGCGCTGGGAGGAAAAGGACCATTTCGAGGTCCAGCCTGCCGAGCAATTTTCTGCCGCTGAGTTGTTACTCCTGTCATTCTGAGGCCCCGTTGTTTGGGGGCCGAAGAATCCCTGTGGTTTCTTTGCTTGTGTGCGTCGGCCAAACAAGCTACCCGAGATACGACGCAATGGAGGGGCTTTTCTTATTTTCAAAGGTGGGGTGATAGCAATAGAAGATGCGCACGTCGCGCTCGCCATACCACGGCAGTCGGACTGTTTCCTGCGCCCAGCCCTCCGTTTTCAAAAGTTCCACGAAGGGTTTGATGCACGCTCGCTCGCGGCCCAGAATATGTCTTTGCAATTGCAGGTAGGCATAGTCTCCCAGGATGACGATAAGCTGCAGGTTTGGGAAAAGCTTCAATTCTTCGCGCAGATGCTTGGCGCAGTATTCCAGCGTTCGTTCATCGACGCGGTTCCCGATGGCGTGGCAGCGGGCGGCGTCAGTGAGTGCGAAGCGCGCCTTGAACTCTGCGAAGCTTCCCACCCCAAGCAATTCATAGAGCCGGGTGGAGAACAGATTGGGAGCTTCCGGGTTGCAGTAGGGCGATCCGTCCGGGCCGAGCGGAGCGCACCCCCCGATCACGAGACCGCGAGTGGACGCGAGGTCCGGGTAGTCGCGCTTCACGTACTTGAAGAGGAACTCTCGGGGCGGCAGGGAAATGGAAGAAACAGCCGCGCAGTCCCGGCAATTCTCGATTTTTAGACGCAACCTATCGATCTCAGGATGCGGAGCTGCACCGCTCTCCTTGTCGGCTTTTTGAGTCGTCAGAGCAAGCTGAAGCCTCAGCTCGGGAGATGAACCCGGGGGGCCGAAAATCAGATTGTCGATCAGGCGCAACGAACCAATCCGTGCGGCCACCAGTGCCAGCGAACCCGGGAGCGCATGGGTGACGGGTTCGAGCGTGGCCGCGTCCACAATGGCGGCGTAGTCGAGTTGGAGGCGTGGCTCGGCAGCGAAAGTCTTCCGCATTTCCTCCAAAAGGTTCTGCGCATCAGCTTCACCGGACTGAGCCATGGCCTCGGCGCGCTTCAAGCTGCGCGAGAGGAGCACTGCCGCCTTCCGATCCTCGGCGCTCAAATAAACGTTCCGCGAGCTCCTCGCCAAGCCGTCCGCTTCCCGGACAATGGGACAAACCACAATCCGCACCGGCAAGTTCAGATCCTCGACAAGACGACGGATGATAACCACCTGCTGAAAATCCTTTTGGCCGAAGAAGGCTACGTCGGGCCTCACGATATTGAAAAGTCTCAAAACCACCGTGGCTACGCCCCGAAAATGCCCCGGCCGCTGGGCTCCCTCGAGAACGGTAGCAATCGGGCCGGGATCAACAAATGTGGAGAAACCCGCAGGAAAAACCTCTGCGGCGGGCGGCGTAAGAACGGCATTTACCTTCGCGGACTCGAGAAGGTCGAAGTCCCTCTCCGGATTGCGAGGATAACGCGCGAAATCTTCCGTAGGACCAAATTGGGTGGGGTTCACAAAAATAGAAACAACCGCCACGTCGCTTTGTATTTTCGCTTGACGGACAAGGCTGAGGTGGCCCTCATGGAGAGCTCCCATGGTGGGCACAAGCGCCACCGACTTTGCCTGCGCGCGCACTTCGGTCGCGTATGAAATCATCTCAGCGACAGTGAAAATCCAACGCGTAGACATGACGCTCTACTTGCCCACATAGCTTCGTTCAAACTGCTCCCGCAGGCCGGCAGACCAGTGATAAGACTCGCTGTCGTCAGGGAAGCGGCCGCTCACGACATCTTCCCGAAAGCGGGCCAAAGCCGGACGCAAATTTGCCGCGGTATCAGCGTAAAGGCGGGCAAACTTTGTGCGCGGGAGGAAACATAACCCAGCCAAATCATGAAAGATCAGTATCTGCCCGTCACAATCAGGGCCCGCGCCAATGCCGATGGTGGGAATAGTCAATCGCCGGGTAACGATGGCCGCCAATTCGCGGGGCAGGCCCTCCAGACATAGCGCAAATGCTCCCGCATCTTGTAGGGCCTCGGCGTCCGCCAGGAGTTCTGTGGCTGACTCCCAGGTCTTGCCCTGCACCCTGTACCCGCCCATGGCATGGAGGGACTGGGGCGTCAAGCCAATATGGGCCATCACCGGCACTTCCGCGTCCACCATGCGTCGGATGAGGGCCGCGCGCTTCCTGCCGCCCTCAAATTTGACCGCTTCGGCGCCCCCCTCTTTCACGTACCGGATCGCAACTTCCACAGCTTTCTCATCGCTCACTTGATAAGCGCCGTAGGGCAGATCCGCAACCAGCAGGGCGCGGCGGGTGGCGCGACGGACCGCCCGCAGGTGGTGAAGCATATCCTCCACAGTCACCGGTATGGTGGAGTCGTAGCCCAGAACTACTTGGCCCAGGGAATCGCCCACCAGGATCAAGTCAATTCCAGCCTCATCCACCAAACGCGCGGTGGGGTAGTCGTAGGCTGTCAAGCAGGCGATTTTTTCGCCCTTCGGTTTACGTTCGAGGATCCAGGGCACAGTGACTTTGCTCACGGCCTCAGTGTTGTGGTCCATGGCGTTTCTCCAGAGTTGAAAAGTCGACGGTCCAGATTTCAGATCTCAAATCTAAATTAGAAATCTAAAATGCAGAATCTAAAATCTAAAATGCAAAATCCAGAATCCAAAATCCAAATTCAAAAAAAGACCCTCTCTGTCGCAGGGCGGGAGTTCCGGCGCTCAGCGAAGAGCGTCCGGGGACCCGGGAGGGCCTCCACTTGCCTGGACAGAGAGGGTCAAACCCGCTCGAGTAAGCGATCTTGGCGCGAAGTCTGCTGTCGCGGCGCTCTCCGAGTGCCGGAACACCTCGCGAACTCAGGACCGGCGGTCAGAGACCGCCGCTACAACGGCGCCTGTCACTCACGACCGTCTCAGTCCGCGGGGGCGGATCCAAGCGGCAGAAAATACTGCGTTCCCTTGACCGGCTGGCTTAGCCGCTGGAGGACTTCCTGCAAATGCTCGCTCCGGTCGACAAAGTCGATTTCGGAGGTATCAATCACCAGCAAGTCACTGCGCTTATAATGAAAGAAGAAGTGCTCGTAAGCATTCACCACTGCTGCAAGGTACTCGTCCGAAATCCGCTCTTCAAACTGCACTTGCTTCTTCGCAATACGCTTCTTCAGCGTTTCCAGCTTCGCTTGTAAGTATATCACCAAATCGGGGATAGGGACCTGTTCGGCCAACATCGCGTAATACTGGTCGTAAAGTTGGAGTTCGGTATCGTTCAGGTTGAGGTAAGCGAAAATCTTGTCTTTTTCGAAGATATAATCGCTCACTACCACGCGCTGTGGATTGGGGGCCAAGTCCAGCTCGCGAAGCTGCTTGTAGCGTTTCATAAGAAAGTAGAACTGGGCTTGGAAGCCGGCCCCGGCCTTATTCTTGTAAAACGCTTCCAGGAAGGGATTATCCTCAGCGTCGTAAATCCGCACCGCCTGAAGGCGCTCGGCAAGAATATCCGCCAGGGTGGTCTTGCCCACACGCAGCGGACCTTCGACGGCGATGAAGCGCGGCGCGTTGTAAGCGGAAGGCATTACCACTTCGCACCTCAACTTTCCCTGTAGCGCGGGCGAAACGCCAACGCTACATGCTCAATCGCACCACCTGACTCGTGTCGCCGGCTTCCGCCAGCATCTCATGGACTGTCCGCTTGCTGATGGGGTGGCGGAGGTTCCCGGCAAGCTCGCGAAGCGGAAGCAAAACGAATCGTCGCTGCGCCATGCGTTCATGGGGAATGTTCAAGACCGCCGAGCGCACCACCACGCTCTCGTAGAGCAAAATATCGATATCGATGGCTCGCGGGCGTTTGGCTGCGGCAGGGCGCCGCCCCAGTGCGCGTTCCACCGTCTTCACCGCTTTGAGAAGTTGCAGGGGCATCAAACGCGTCTCCGCTTCCGCCACGCAATTCACGAACCATGCTTGCGGCCGGAAATCCACCGGCTCGGTCCTGTAGAACGACGAGAGCCGCGTGATTTCGACGCCCACTCCCGTCAATTGCTCGAGCGCTTTGCGAATGTTGGCCACCCGGTCGCCGAGGTTGGAGCCGAGGGAGAGAAATACCCGTTTGGCTGGCGACGAAAGCTCCGGTATCGGCCCCGAATTTTGGTGGTCACCCAATTCTGAATCTCCGACGCCATGTCATTCCGAGCAGCGATGTGTCATTCCGAGCGAAGCGAGGAATCTCGCATTGCCGTGTTTGCAGAACGAGATTCCTCGCTTCGCTCGGAATGACAGCGCTGAGCTATCTTCTGACTTCCCCCGCTTATTCGAACAACGATGGCGGACCCCCCGTCGGCGGTTTCAAGTTCAAGTGTTTGTAAGCCGGCTCATTGGCCTTGCGCCCCGCTTTGGTGCGGCTGACAAAACCCTGCTGAAGCAGGTAAGGCTCCACCATGTCAACAAGCGTGTCCACTTCCTCGTTGAGGGTGGCGGAAAGCGCTTCCACCCCCACGGGCCCGCCATTGTAAACGCGAATGATCGTGGAGAGGAAGTTGCGGTCGAGATCATCCAGTCCCTCGTCGTCCACCCCCTCCAGCTTCAGGGCATCACGAGCCACCTGGGGAGTTATGATGCCGGTAGCCTTGACTTCCGCGAAATCGCGCACCCGGCGCAGCAGCCGGTTGGCGATGCGCGGGGTTCCTCGAGCCCGGCGCGCCACCTCCGCGGCTCCCGAGTCCTCGAGGCGGGCTTCCAGGATGCGCGCCGAGCGCATAATGATTTGCCGGAGCTCATCGACGGCGTAAAACTCCAGGTGGTAGAAGAGTCCGAAACGGTTTCGCAAAGGCGCGGAGAGGCTCCCCGCGCGCGTGGTGGCGCCGATCAAGGTGAACTTCTTCAATGGAATATTGATGGTCTTAGCGAACATTCCCTTGTCCACCACAAAATCTACTTTGAAATCCTCCATGGCGGGGTAGAGGAACTCTTCGATGTTGACCGGCAGACGATGGATTTCGTCGATAAACAGGATATCTCCCTCAGCGAGGTTCGTAAGAATGCCCATGAGGTCGCCGGTGCGCTCGAGCGCTGGGCCGGAAGTGGTGGTGATCTTCGACCCCATGTAGTTGGCGATGATGTAGGCGAGAGTAGTCTTACCCAGCCCCGGAGGTCCGTAAAACAGGGCGTGCTCGAGCGCTTCGTTGCGCTGTCGAGCCGCCTGCAAGGCGATCGTGAGTTTCTCCACCACCTTCTTCTGGCCCACATATTCCTCCAGCGTGGGCGGACGAAGGCTGCGGTTAAAGCTTTCCTCTTCTTTCGATATCAGGTCCGGCGATACCAGGCGTTCTCTCGGCATAAGAGCAGGTGTCAGGTTCCAGGTGTTCTGGAGTGCGGCAGCTTGCTGCCGCTTTCATCCCGCGAGCTTGCTCGCCGCTACCGCGCTCCACTACACGGCCAGCAAGCTGGCCTCAGGGAAAGCGGCAGCAAGCTGCCGCACTCCAGAGCGCGGTCAACTCTTGTTCCCAGGGTGCAACTGTTCGAACAGCCGGCGCAGGAAATCTTCCGTGGTCTTCAGGTTCTTGTGCCGGGAGAAGATTTCGTCCACCATACGCTGGGCTTCCGACCGTGAGTATTCCAACTGCTCGAGCACCTGGAGCGCTTCCTGCTTGAGTTCTGCCCCCGATTCCTGCTCCACGGAAAGCGGTTCTTCGACTCGCGCCAAGGCGAACTTGGCCATTTTGCCGCGCAACTCCGTCACGATGCGCTCTGCCGTTTTGGCGCCGATAAAGGGCAGTTGCTTTAGGAAACTCGTGTCCCCGCGCTCGATGGCCAGGGCGATTTCGTTCAGTGGCCGCACCAGGCATTTCAGCGCCCGCATGAAGCCCACCCCGGGAACGGTGGTGAACGCTTCAAAGAACTCCCGGTCGAGCGGGTCGAGGAACCCGACCAGCCTTGGGGTAAGATGACCACCGCCCAAGCCCCCGTCGATGTAATAGATGGTGTAGAAGGTCAGGGGATTGTGGCGCTCGGGGGTCGGCGCACTTCGCAGGCGCGCAGCAATTCCCGAGGGCACAAGAACCTCGTAGCAGAGCGCACCGACGCGCACCAACAGAGATTGTCGCTCGATGCGGTCGTAAAGAACTTCACCGGTGATTTCGGCAATCAGATTCTTGGCTCCTTCTAAAACGAGTTCTCAGCCGAGCGAGGCTGTCAGCCGGTCGAGGTTCTCAGCTATCAGCGTGCAGCCAACTGCCGACTGCCCACCTGCCTACTGCCTTCTGCCTACTGCCCACTGCCGCGCTCGCCCATTCACGTAGCACAGCGCCACTGCCAACGCGTCGGCTACGTCCGGCGGGTAGGGGACGCGATGCAGTGAGAAATAATTCTGCACCGCGCGCTGCACCTGGATCTTGGAGGCATTGCCGTTGCCCGTCACGGACTGCTTCACGCGCTTGGCTGAGAAGCTTAACACCGGAATGCCTGCCATTCGCGCCGCAAGGCAAATCACCCCACGCGCATGGCCCATCAGAATCGCCGTTCGAGGGTAATTTGCATGGCTGTAGACTTCCTCCAGGCACATTGCCTGTGGGCTGAATTCCTCGATCACTCGCCGCAGCTCGAGGAATAGAGACTCGAGGCGCTCCGGGAGATTGCCGCGGTCGTTTCGCGGCATGCGGATCACGCCGGCTTCAAGGAGTTTCACTTCGTCCGCGCAGCAAACCACAATTCCGTAGCCAGTGATGTTCAGCCCCGGATCAATCCCAATTACGCGAGTTGGCGACTTAGGGGCGTCAGGCATTCAAATGGATTGTAGCACGACGGCAGCAGATAGCAGCCCCCCTCATTGCTACCTGAGCAGAGCCGTGAAGCCCGCTTGTTCGAAGTGATGGTCGCCGGTGAGAGCTTGCGTGATGCCCTGTTGTCGCATGACGACGAAAGAGATACAGTCAGTCAGCGACCAGCCCTTGTCAGGACGTTCGGCATAGAGCTCAACCCCTTGGTCAAAAAGGCTTTGAGTGGGTGGCACGATCGTACAGGCCGGGTCACCACGCAGGGCGGCCAGCAAGCCAGGGAAGCTTTCTCGCATGCCAGGTATCGCTAAGGCATCAGCCACTTCCGTCAGAACCCATGCGGTGGTGAGAAGGGGATCGGTGCGCGTCTCTGAAAGGCTCAGCGCTCGAGCGTGAGAGACGTCATCCAGGTGCAAGAGAGCAAGGAAATAGAACGTGTCGGCGAAAACAGGCTTCACTTCTTGGGTGTCCCGTGGATGTAATGGTCGTGATTCTCCGCCCAGTCGGAAGGCCCGCCGTGGACCGTCCCGATCACGTCCTTGAGGCGCTCAGCCAGTGTTTTCGGGGCCACTGGTTCGACGCGGACCTCCGTGCCCTCCGGCAGATTAGCTTCCGGCGGCAGAACCACCGTTCCCTTCGAGACTTTCCCCCAATAACTCATGGCCATCTCCCGCCTCTCGAACTTCAACGGCCCCTCGACCCGCGAAGAATCTGACACTCCACTCCCCTTTAGGATACCACGCGAGAGCGAGTAGCGCAGACCTGTTTTTCAAGGTCTGCGGCTCTTCTCACCGATCGCGCCCACGCGCCGCGGACCTACAAAACAAGTCCGCGCTACGCTTGCTCATGCTGGCGCGGTTCGAAGCGTGGCCTGGTGGACATGGTCGTGGGCGGTTGGGCGCTTAGCCACGTAGCGCTTGACCTTGATATTCGCCTCCCTCACGCGAGCCTCGGCAATCTCGAAGGCGGTCTGCATCCGAAGCAGGGTGTCCATCTTCGGGCCGAATGCCTTCTCCACCCGCAGCGCCATGTCGGGCGAGAGCGCGGCGCGGCCATTGAGAAGGGCAGAAAGCGCGGGCCTGGTCACGCCAAGGACCTTGGCGGCTTTCGTAACCGAGAGACCGAGAGGCTCGATGACCTCCATCCTGATGAATCGTCCCGGATGGGCCGGGCGTGCCATACGCACCCTCTCCACAACGTCCGCAGCCAACCCGGATGGATCGCTGCGCTGAATGAAGCGCCGCAGTCCCCGATGAACCACGTTTCGGATCTTCATCAAGTAAGACTACACCAGAGTACGTAGTGTGTAAAGAGACGCTTTACAGGCCGCCTATGAACGCGGCGACCGGAGCGGGATACGGCCTGACCTGTTAGAGACCGTTGAACGAATCCTCACGGTTCTCGACGCCGCCACCACGCCGCAAGCTCTGGACATTCCCCGCTATCGCCTGCATCCGCTAAAAGGCGACTGGAAGGGGTTGTGGTCTGTGACCGTGCGGGCCAACTGGCGCATCGTTTTCCGTTTTGAAGAAACGGACGCCTTTGACGTTGAGCTGATTGACTACCACTAGGAAAGGAGAAAGACCGCCGTGCCCATGAAAAACCCCGTGCATCCCGGTCGTATCGTCCGGCATGATTGCCTTGAGCCGTTGGGCCTGTCCGTGACCGAAGGCGCAAGGTTTTTTGGCATCACCCGGCAGGCCCTCAACAACGTGGTGAACGGCAAGGCCGCAATCAGCCCGGAGATGGCTATCCGGCTCGCCAAGGCTTTCGGCAGCACAGCGGAAACGTGGTTGCGTATGCAGCTCGCCTATGATTTGGCAGCCGCCCGAAAGGAAGAAAGCAAGATCAAGGTTCGGCGACAGCGCCTCGAAGAACTGCACGCAGATTGAACGATGCCATTAGGCTCGCCAGCGCGTAGCTACGGTCAGGGCTGTCGTGACGGGGGGGCCTTTGATGACGAACCCGCGGTCAATTCCGAAGACGAATTGGCTAAAGACACCCCTTCAGGCTTTTATCCTTTAACCTTCACCCTTTAACCTTTGTAATTTGCCATTTGCCTTTTGCGATTTGACCTTTGACCTGTTCTTCGTCCGGCCTTTACCCTTTACACTTTAGCCTTTCGCCCTACCGAGGTGTCGAATCAGGAAGGCCGCCATCCACAGGAATGGTTGCGCCGGTGGTGGGCGTCTGGCGCGTGGCGAAGAACAGCACGGCATTGGCGACGTGTTCCGCCGTGACGCGGGCCTTCAAGAGGTTGCGTTTCTGGTAGTACT
>Ga0326728_10002924_pt1 | contig 55241 bp, 30 predicted proteins | sample MB3enrmetagenome_FD_207602 | JGI IMG/M metagenome (GOLD analysis project Ga0326728, IMG submission 207602) | Lab enriched peat soil microbial communities from McLean, Ithaca, NY, United States - MB31MN | ecosystem: Environmental > Terrestrial > Soil > Wetlands > Peat | place: USA: New York... | reverse complement strand
GTGCGGCAGGGTGCAGGGGGGATGGCGGTTCCCCCCTGGACCCCCCTACGTTCGTTCGACGTTTCCCTTCCCCTCCGGTCTCCCTAGGAAATAATTGTTGTACTCCACACCCCCTCATGAAAACCGGAACGTGGAAATAGCCCGAAGTTGTTTAGGAAAGTCATGGCCGTGGCCACTGGAAAGTGTGGAAAGTATGGCTCGCCGAAAGAAGGATTGGTGGTGGACCCCCTGTTGACACCTGTATTCTCGGTTGCCCCCACGCGTGGTTATAAGGCCGCGTACCGTTCGGAAAGGAGCGTGAAATGCGATGTGTTCTGAATCGTCGACCAAGTGTATTGTCTGTTCCCGTCCGACACGGGAGAGGAACGTGACCGGAACTTCGTGGAACTCTCATGGCATTTCCACATGCACTGCACCAGGAAGTGCAGCTCCAGGAGGGGGGTGGTGATTCATGAGGCGGATAGCGTTCTTACTAATAGTCTGGATCGTCGTGAGCATGTCCATTTCGGGGATCCAGGTCCAGCCCACTGACCACAGTTCCAGTACGGTTACCCCAGCGTCCAGTTCCAATGGGATCTTGTCTCATGCCAACGCAGTGCCTATCAACAAGCTCCCTCCCGGCTGGGAAAACACTGTCTCGCCAGTCCAGGAATCAGGTCAGACACATTCGGAGGAGCAAGGTCAGACCGCAAGCCACACGTCTGGACGGACTGCCGCGAGTTCCGACAATATCGTCCAAGGTAGCGGGATACAACAGCACACCTCTGAGACAGTACACGCGAGCCTGCCAAGTACGACCGATTCCAGCACATCTCAAACGGCCAGCTCTACGGCATCAGCATATCTTCGCTCGGAGAACGCTGTCGCGGTGAACCCTGATAGCGTTTCGAGCAGCACTCTTTTGGGGGCCGATTCCGCCTTCTTGCCCCAGAGCGGCCCTCTTGATGCCGAGGACGAATACGGGAACATCTATGTGGTCTGGCAGGAATACACTGCCGTTGGCAACCACTACACGATCTGGATGAACGTGTATTGCCAGCAGGCTCTCGGGACATATTGTACCGGGAAGGCTGCGCCTGCATGGCAAACTGTGTACGAAGTTGACTCCACTCACGTCCACAGTGACGTTGCGCCAGATATTGCAGTAAGTCAGACGGGAACAGTTTGCATAGCCTATTCAAACAGTTTCGCGACTAACATTTTCGTGCTCTGCTATGTTGCAGGCGCGTGGAGTACCACGGCGGCGTATGGAGCTAGCCAACTGGAAGATCAACCTGCCATTGCCTTTGACCAGGGGGGCTTCCTGATCCTGGCGTACGCCGATCCCACAGGCGCCACGGCCCTTTGCGTTGCGAAGCTCACGGTCGCTGCCACAATAACTGGTGCGTGCGTGGACTATACTGCTGCCCAGTTGAACCTGGCAGGTAGTTTCACCTTGGATGAGTGGGCCATCTCCTGTCTGCTCACCGCAGCCACCACGTGCGCGGTATTCTACGGTGGTGCCACAAGCAGCGCCAATAACGCATGGGGGATCTACGTGATCGAGTCCGCAAATGATTTCACAACTGGCATCAGCAATGGACCCTTCCTCATAGACTCGCAGACCTGGAGCCCAACCTGGTTGGGGGGTTGGTTTCCCCTACACTCCTCATTGAACATCCAGGATGGCGGCGCGGCTTGTTCGATCACCACCCCGAATTGTGCCATTGCGTACTCATACGACACCGGGGCCTTGAGCCCGAACGATTACGTCGTCCGTTACGCATACTCACCTGACGGCTGGGCAACCTTGGCGAACATCCATATTGGTAATGCGCCCACGACCGCTGGCCCCATATCTTCTGCCGCGATAGCCATCATTGGAAGCAGTTCACCAATCATTTCATGGAATACTTCGACCGATGTTTATGTGACCGGCTCTCAATCCCAGGCACCTAGCTCGGGAGGTTGGGGGACAGCGTGGGCGATTGCCTGCTCAGGCGCATTCATGTGCATGCCCGGGGTCGCAGACGTTTCTTCCGGGGGCAGTTTCAACATTGGGAACAGCATACCGTGGCGAGTGGATTTCGTGTATCCCTCGGCCTCGAATGCCTACTATGCCTACTTCTACGGACCTGCCCTGAACAAGCCCACCGCCACTTCGACCGCCTTGGACCTGGGCGAATCGACCACGATCTCCGTAACCGAATTCTCAGCGCCGCCCACTGCCGAAGGATTCACCATCAGCCCGTCCACGGGTTACACGTGGTTCAGCATCCCTACCGGATGCGCCAGCACTGCGAACTCCTTTATCTGCACACCCACAGCCACGGGGTCGTTCTCGGTTTCGGTCTCGGGGACCGATACGGGAGGATTCCCGTCCACAGCACAAGACTCGCTGACCATTGTGGTGAATAGTGTCCTTGTCGCTGGTACGGTGACCGCTTCGACCACGACCATAGATTTCGGTCAGTCTCTCTCCCTGAGCGCTGGCAGCCCCTCTGGAGGAACGCCAACATACACCTACCAGTGGATGTCAGGGACCGCCCTCACGTGCTCTGGCGAAACTGCGGTCCCGGGACAGACGACGAACGCGTACTCCCCATCACCGACTGCCAACACATACTATTGTGTAAAGTATGGAGACAGCAGCACGGCCTCACCGGCCCCCATAGTCTACTCGAACTTGGTTTACGTGGTTGTGAACCCAGCCCTCTCAGCTGGTTCAGTGACGCCTGCGTCTCCCTCCATCGATTCCGGTCAGCCGGTCACCCTGACGTCCACTCTCCCAACCGGGGGAACATCACCATACTCCCTTCAGTGGATGTCAGGGACCTCCTCCACTTGCTCTGGCGACACCTCAGTCTCTGGACAGACTGGAACCTCGTACGTTCCGGCGCCGACAACGAGCACGTACTACTGTGTCCAGTATGGGGACAACAGTACGGGTACACCGCTTGCCTCTCCTGACTCGAACGTCGTTTATGTTACAGTGAACCCCACCCTCTCAGCCGGGGCAATTACCCCTTCAGCCCCATCCATCGACAACGGGCAATCCGTTACCCTCACTTCGCACGAGTCGGGAGGGACTTCCATATTCTCGTACCAATGGTATTCAGCGAGCTCTCCTCTCGCACTGTGCACCGCGGGGACCTTGATATCGAGCGCGACCTCCACGACGTACTTGGCCACCCCCTCAGTGACTACATACTACTGCTATCAGGTGAACGACAGCAGCGCTGCGGGACCTGAGAGCGTGGGGTCCTCATGGGACCTGGTAACCGTGAACAGCGCGCTCACTGCGCCCACGACCCCGACTGTCAGCGCGACCGCGCTAGATGTGAACCAGGCACTGACCGTGCAGTCAACGCTGTCGTCCACTGGGACTCCCACCTACTCGTGGACCTGGTTGGTGTCTGTGAACGGCAATGCCTACGTAGCCGCCACCCAGTGTGCAACGAACAGCGGCTCTGGGGCGGCTGGTGGTGCCACTGAGACCTGCTCCATCGCAGCCAGCACGCTGATCTCTGGGGACACGTACAACTTCGAGCTGCAGGTCACCGACAGCTCGTCAACTCCCGCGACCGCAACGTCAGGCCCATCGCCTACCGTGACCGTCTACGCCGCCCTCACCGCGCCGACAGCGCCAACTGTCAGCGCAACAGCGCTCGACGTCAACCAACCGCTTACTGTCCAGTCGACCCTGGCCTCCACGGGAGCGCCAACCTACTCGTGGGCCTGGTTCGTGTCCATCAACAGCGGTGCCTGGACGGCCGCCACTCAATGTGCGGTCAATAGCGGCTCTGGGGCCGCAGGCGGCGCCACAGAGACCTGCGCTATCTCAGCCAGTGCCCTCACCGCTGGAGATTTCTACAGCTTCGAATTGAAGGTCACTGACAGTGCAACTTCGCCAGAGACCCAGACGTCGATCATATCGCCCGCCGTCACCGTCAGCAGCGCGCTCACTGCGCCTTCAACCCCGACGGTCAGCGCGATTGCACTGGACGTCAACCAGGCACTTACGGTCCAATCCACCCTGACATCCACTGGGACGTCCCCATACGCATGGGCCTGGCTCGTGTCCATCAACAGCGGCGCCTACGCGGCAGCCACTCAATGTGCAACAAACAGTGGGTCCGGGGCCGCAGGCGGGGCCACTGAGACCTGTTCGATCGCAGCCAGCACACTCACTGCTGGAGACACCTACAACTTTGAGTTGAAGGTCACCGACAGTGCAACCACGCCGGAGGCGCAGACGTCGAGTGCATCCTTCACCGTTTCGGTTTACACCGCGCTAACTGCACCCACAGCTCCAGCTGTCAGCGCAGCATCGCTCGACGTGAACCAGGCGCTTACTGTGCAGTCGACATTGGCTTCCACAGGGGCACCAACCTTCTCGTGGGTCTGGCTTGTATCGGTGAACAGCGGCGCCTACGTTGCCACTAGCCTATGTGTAACAAGCAGCGGCTCTGGAGCTCTCGCAGGGGCAACTGAAACATGCTCCATCGTAGCCAACATGCTCACCGCGGGAGACACCTACAACTTCGAGTTGAAGGTCACCGACAGCGCAACCACAGCGGAAACCCAGACGTCAGGTGCATCACCAACCGTGACGGTGTATGCCGCGCTCGCTGCCGGGGCCGTGACCCCAGGCTCTCCAATCATCGACAATGGGCAATCAATTGGTCTCACATCTCACGAATCTGGAGGAGCTCCTGGTTTCTCGTACCAGTGGTATTCCTCTGGCTCAGGGACTGGATTGTGCAACGCAGGAACACTGCTCACTGGTGCGACCGGGCCGACGTATACGCCCACTCCCGCAGCGACGATCTACTACTGTTACCAGGTTACAGACAGCAGCGGCGCTGGAGCGGAGAGCCAGGGTTCCGCGTGGGACAAGGTAACCGTGAATAGCGCACTAGCCGCGCCCAGTACCCCGACCGTCAGCGCGATTGCGCTCGACGTGGACCAGGCACTGACCGTGCAATCGACATTATCCTCCACCGGGACTCCTACGTACTCATGGACCTGGCTCATATCCATCAACAGCGGCGCCTACGTTCCCACCACCCAGTGCGCCGTCAACAGCGGCTCCGGGGCCAGTGGCGGATCCACAGAAACCTGCACGATTGCAGCAAGCACCCTCACTGTCGGTGACACATACAAGTTCGAACTGCAGGTCACAGACAGCGCATTTTCTCCAGAGACCCAGACCTCGGGAGCATCCTCCACTGTGACCGTCTATGCCGCGCTAACTGCGCCGAGCGTCCCAACTGTCAGTGCAACCACACTGGACGTAAATCAGGCGCTCACCGTGCAGTCCACTCTGGGCTCCAACGGGGCACCCACATACTCGTGGGCTTGGCTCATTTCCATCAACAGTGGCGCCTACGCGACCGCCACTCAGTGTGCGATCAACAGCGGCTCTGGCGCTGCCGGCGGCGCCACTGAGACCTGCACCATCAACGCTAACCTCCTAACAGCTGGAGACACCTACAACTTCGAGTTGAAGGTCACTGACAGTGCGACTACTGCAGAGACGAAGACGTCAGGTGCGTCCTCAACCGTCACTGTGAACAGTGCCCTCACCGCTCCCTCAACCCCGACAGTCAGTGCGATAGCACTGGACGTCAACCAGGCACTTACGGTCCAATCTACCCTGACATCCACTGGAACGCCCACCTACTCGTGGACCTGGCTCATATCCATCAACAGCGGCACCTACGCGGCTGCCACTCAATGTGCGACCAATAACGGCTCTGGAGCTTCCGGTGGGGCCACTGAGACCTGTGCGATCGCAGCCAACACCCTCACCGCTGGCGACACTTACAACTTCGAGTTGAAGGTCACCGACAGTGCAACAACAGCGGAGACGCAGACTTCGCTTGCGTCTTCCACCGTGACGGTTTATGCCGCTCTAACCGCGCCGAGCGTCCCAACTGTCAGTGCAACAGCGCTCGATGTGAACCAGGCACTTACTGTTCAGTCGACCCTGGCCTCCACCGGAGCGCCCACGTACTCCTGGGCCTGGCTCGTATCCATAAACAGCGGCGCGTACGCGGCCGCCACTCAGTGCACGGTCAATAGCGGCTCTGGAGCCGCAGGCGGCGCCACTGAGACCTGCACCATCAACGCTAACCTCCTTACAGCGGGAGACACCTACAACTTCGAGTTGAAGGTCACCGACAGTGCAACAACAACGGAAACGCAGACGTCAGGTGCATCTTCCACAGTAACGGTGTATGCTGCGCTCTCTGCCGGGGCCGTGACCCCAACATCCCCTTCCATCGACAGCGGACAGACCATTACCCTCACATCACACGAAGGCGGAGGAACTCCGATCTTTTCGTACCAGTGGTACTCATCTGCCTCCGGTACGGGGGCGTGCAACGCAGGAACGATTATCGGATCCGCAACTGCATCAACGTACACCACCCCGGCCCTCACCCAGGGCACATACTACTACTGCTACCAGGTCACTGACAGCAGCGGTGCCGGGGCAGAGAGCATCGGGTCCACGTGGGACAAGGTGACGGTGAACATGGCTCTAAGCCCGTCAAGTATCCCGACTGTCAGTTCGACGGCGCTGGATGTGGACCAAGCGCTCACAGTGCAAGCTTCGTTGCCCGTCGATGGAACACCTACTTACTCATGGGTCTGGCTGGTGTCAATCAACAGTGGGGCCTATGCGGCCACTACCCAGTGCGCAGTCAACAGTGGCTCTGGGGCGGCTACCGGCGCCACCGAGACATGCTCCATCGCGGCCAGCACACTCACCATTGGAGACACTTACAACTTCGAACTGAAGATCACGGACAGCTCTGTAACTCCGGTTTCGGCGACAAGCCCCGCGTCCTCGACTGTGACGGTCTACTCGGCTCTCACCGCACCTAGCACCCCAACTGTCAGTTCCACAGTTCTGGATGTGAACCAGGTGCTCACAGTGCAATCGACCCTGTCCTCCAATGGAGCACCCACCTACTCGTGGGCCTGGCTGATCTCAATAAACAGCGGTGCCTATGCGGCCGCCACTCAGTGTGCAGCGAACAGCGGCTCTGGGGCGGCTGGTGGTGCCACTGAGACCTGCTCCATCGCGGCCAACACGCTCACCGTCGGAGACACCTACAACTTCGAGCTGAAGGTCACCGACAGTGCAACGACGGCGGAAACCAAGACCTCGCTCGCGTCTAGCACAGTAACTGTAAACAGCGCGCTCACTGCGCCCTCAACACCGACGGTCAGCGCGACTGCACTGGACGTCAACCAGGCACTTACAGTCCAATCTACCCTGACATCGACTGGAACGCCCACCTACTCGTGGGCTTGGCTCATATCCATCAACAGCGGCGCCTACGCGGCCGCCACTCAATGTACTGTCAATAGCGGCATTGGGGCCGCAGGCGGCGCCACTGAAACCTGTTCGATCGCAGCCAGCACACTCACCGCTGGCGACACCTACAACTTCGAGTTGAAGGTCACCGACAGCGCAACCACAGCGGAGACGCAGACTTCGCTTGCGTCTTCCACCGTGACGGTTTACACCGCACTAACTGCGCCGAGCGTCCCGACTGTCAGTGCAACAGCGCTCGATGTGAACCAGGCGCTTACCGTCCAGTCAACCCTGGCCCTCACCGGAGCACCCACGTACTCCTGGGTCTGGCTCATATCCATCAACAGCGGCGCCTACGCGGCCGCCACTCAATGTACTGTCAATAACGGCATTGGGGCCGCCGCCGGCGCCACTGAGATCTGTTCGATCACGGCCAGCACCCTCACTGCTGGAGACACATACAACTTCGAGTTGAAGGTCACCGACAGTGCAACAACAGCGGAAACGCAGACGTCGGGTGCATCTTCCACCGTTACGGTATATGCTGCGCTCTCTGCTGGGGCCGTGACCCCAACATCCCCTTCCATCGACCTCGGGCAATCAATTACCCTCACATCTCACGAATCGGGAGGGACTCCCTCTTTCTTGTACCAGTGGTACTCATCGGCTACCGGTAGTGGAGCTTGCAACGCAGGAACCCTGCTCACCGGCGCTACCTCGTCAACGTACTCGCCCTCTCCTGCAGCGACCATCTACTACTGTTACCAGGTCACGGATAGCAGTGGTGCTGGAGCCGAGAGCATAGGTTCAGCCTGGAACCCTGTGACAGTGAACAGCGCGCTAACCGCGCCCAGTGTCCCGACCGTCAGCGCGATCGTGCTCGACGTGGACCAGGCACTGACAGTACAATCAACACTATCCTCTACTGGAACTCCGACGTACTCTTGGAACTGGCTGGTGTCTGTGAACGACGCTCCCTACGTGGCCGCCACTCAATGTGCGGTAAGCAGCGGCTCTGGAGCCACAAGCGGCGCAACCGAGACCTGCGCGATCTCAGCCAGCACACTCACGGTGGGAGACACCTATAGCTTCGAGCTGAAGGTGACGGACAGCAGCGCTGCGTCTCCAGAGACCCAGACCTCAGGCCCGTCATCCGTCGTGACAGTTTACACCGCGCTAACTGCGCCGAGCGTCCCGACTGTCAGTGCAACCGCACTGGACGTAAACCAGGCGCTCACCGTGCAATCCACTCTGGGCTCCAACGGGGCGCCCACATACTCGTGGGCCTGGCTCATTTCCATCAACATTGGCGCCTACGCGGCCGCCACTCAGTGTACGACCAATAGCGGCGCTGGAGCTGCCGGCGGGGCCACTGAGACCTGCTCGATCGCCGCCGGCACCCTCACCGCCGGGGACACCTACAAGTTCGAGCTACAGGTCACTGACAGTGCGACTACTGCAGAGACGAAGACGTCAGGTGCGTCCTCAACCGTCGCTGTGAACAGTGCCCTCAATGCTGCCTCAACCCCGACAATCAGCGCGATTGCACTGGACGTCAACCAGGCACTTACGGTCCAATCCACACTGACGTCCACTGGAACGCCCACATACTCGTGGGCCTGGCTCATTTCCATCAACAGCGGCGCCTACACGGCCGCCACTCAGTGCGCGGCCAATAGCGGCTCTGGAGCCGCAGGCGGCGCGACTGAGACCTGCTCAATCGCAGCCAACACACTCACCGCCGGGGACACCTACAACTTCGAATTGAGGGTCACCGACAGCGCAACCTCGGCAGAAACACAGACTTCAGGCGCGTCATCCACAGTGACCGTATACACCGCGCTGACTCCACCCAGCGTCCCAACTGTCAGTGCAACAGCGCTGGACGTGAACCAGGCGCTTACCGTCCAGTCGACCCTGACCTCCACCGGAGCACCCACATACTCGTGGGCCTGGCTCATTTCCATCAACAGCGGCGCCTACACGGCCGCCACTCAGTGCGCGGCCAATAGCGGCTCTGGAGCCGCAGGCGGCGCGACTGAGACCTGCTCGATCGCAGCCAACACACTCACCGCCGGGGACACCTACAACTTCGAATTGAGGGTCACCGACAGCGCAACCTCGGCAGAAACACAGACTTCAGGCGCGTCATCCACAGTGACCGTATACACCGCGCTGACTCCACCCAGCGTCCCAACTGTCAGTGCAACAGCGCTGGACGTGAACCAGGCGCTTACCGTCCAGTCGACCCTGACCTCCACCGGAGCACCCACATACTCGTGGGCCTGGCTCGTGTCGATAAACAGTGGCGCCTACGCGGCTGCCACTCAATGTGCGACCAATAGCGGCTCTGGGGCCGCAGGCGGCGCGACTGAGACCTGCTCGATCGCAGCCGGCACCCTCACCGCCGGGGACACCTACAACTTCGAGTTGAAGGTCACCGACAGCGCAACCTCGGCAGAAACACAGACTTCAGGTGCGTCATCCACTGTAGCAGTTCACACGGCGCTCACTGCACCCAGCGTCCCAACTGTCAGTGCAACAGCGCTGGACGTGAACCAGGCGCTTACCGTCCAGTCGACCCTGACCTCCACCGGGGCACCGACCTACTCGTGGGCCTGGCTCATATCCATAAACAGTGGCGCCTACGCGGCCGCCACTCAGTGTGCGGCCAATAGCGGCTCTGGGGCCGCAGGCGGCGCGACTGAGACCTGTTCGATCGCAGCCAGCACACTCACCGCCGGGGACACCTACAACTTCGAGTTGAAGGTCACCGACAGCGCAACCTCGGCGGAAACGCAGACATCAGGTGCGTCTTCTACCGTTACGGTCTATGCGGCCCTCTCTGCCGGGGCCGTGACTCCGACATCCCCATCCATCGACCTCGGGCAATCAATCACTTTCACTTCTCACGAGTCGGGAGGGACTCCCTCTTTCTTGTACCAGTGGTACTCATCGGCTACCGGTAGTGGAGCTTGCAACGCAGGAACCCTGCTCACCGGCGCTACCTCGTCAACGTATTCACCCTCTCCTGCAGCGACCATATACTACTGCTATCAGGTTGCAGATAGCAGTGGTGCTGGAGCGGAGAGCCAGGGTTCCGTTTGGGACGAGGTAATGGTCAACAGCGCGCTCACTGCGTCCAGTGTCCCCACTGTCAGCGCGACTGCCCTCGACGTGGACCAGGCACTGACCGTGCAATCCACCCTGGCCTCCACCGGGACTCCCACGTACTCGTGGGTATGGATGGTGTCGGTGAGCGGTGCTGCATACGCGGCCGCCTCCCAGTGTTCGGTGAATGGCGGCTCCGGGGCCAGTGGCGGGGCCACTGAGACCTGCACAATCGCTGCCAACACCCTCACCGCTACCAAGACCTACAACTTCGAGCTGCAGATCACTGATAACGCATTTTCTCCAGAGTCACAGACATCGGGTGCTTCCTCCACTGTGACCGTATACACCGCTCTGACAGCGTCAAGCGCTCCAACTGTCAGCGCAACAGCGCTCGATGTCAACCAGGCACTTACGGTCCAGTCTATCCTGGGCTCCAACGGGGCACCTACCTATTCATGGACCTGGCTCGTGTCGGTGAACAGCGGTGCGTATGTGGCCACCACTCAGTGCGCAGCCAATAGCGGCTCAGGAGCTAGTGGCGGGGCCACCGAGACCTGCTCCATCGCTGCCAATGCACTGACCGCAGGGGACACCTACAAGTTCGAGCTACAGGTCACTGACAGTGCGACGACTGCAGAAACGAAGACGTCAACTGTGTCCTCCACAGTAACGGTCTACACCGCGCTCACCGCGTCAACAGTACCAACTGTAAGCGTAACGGCGCTTGATGTGGACCAGGCGTTGACCGTCCAATCCACCCTGTCTTCCACCGGGACACCGTCCTACTCATGGGCATGGCAGGTTTCAGTGAACTCTGCCGCCTACGTGGCCACCACTCAGTGCGCAACCAACAGCGGATCTGGGGCCAGTGGTGGAACCACCGAAACGTGTACCATCGCGGCCAATACTCTCACCGCTGGAGATACCTACAACTTCGAGTTGAAGGTCACTGACAGCGCAACGTCGACTGAGACGCAGACCTCAGGCGCGTCTTCCACTGTGACGGTTTACACCGCTCTCACCGCACCGACCGCCCCGACCGTCAGTGCAACAGCACTCGACGTGAACGAAGCCCTTACCGTCCAGTCGACCCTGGCCTCCACCGGGGCACCGACCTACTCGTGGGCCTGGCTCATATCCATCAACAGCGGCGCCTACGCGGCCGCCACTCAGTGTACGACCAATAGCGGCGCTGGAGCTGCCGGCGGCGCCACTGAGACCTGCTCGATCGCCGCCAGCACCCTTACCGCAGGTGACACTTACAGCTTCGAGTTGAAGGTCACTGACAGCGCTGGGACACCAGAGACGAAGACCTCCACGGCCTCCTCCACTGTGACTGTCTATACCGCTCTCACCGCATCGACAGTTCCAACCGTCAGCGCGACAGCGCTCGATGTGAACCAGGCACTCACCGTCCAGTCGACCCTGGCCTCCACCGGAGCGCCCACATACTCCTGGGCCTGGCAGATATCGATAAACAGCGGTGGCTACGCAGCCACAACCCAGTGTGCAGTCAACAGCGGGTTTGGCGCTGCCGGCGGTGCCACCGAGACCTGCACCATCGCCGCCAGCACCCTGACCGCAGGGGACACCTACAACTTCGAGTTGAAGGTCACCGACAGCGCAGGAGTACCGGAAACTCAGACGTCTGGCTCTTCTGCCACGGTGACGGTCAATACCGCGCTGACCGCATCGTTAGCCCCAACCGTCAGTGCAACAGCGCTAGACGTGAACCAGGCGCTGACCGCTCAGTCAACCCTGGCCTCCACTGGGACGTCCACCTACTCGTGGACCTGGCTAATGTCCGTGAACAGCGGAGCCTATGCGGTCGCCACTCAATGTACTGTCAATGGCGGATCCGGAGCCGCCGGTGGGGCGGCCGAGACATGCTCCATAAACGCGAACCTCCTGACTGCTGGAGACACCTACAACTTCGAGTTGAAGACAACCGACAGCGCAACTACGCCGGAGACGCAGACGTCCGGCGCATCTCCTACCGTGACGATGTATGCTGCCCTCACTGCCGGGGCCGTGACCCCAGCATCCCCATCCATTGACAGCGGGCAGACCGTTATTCTCACCTCGCATGAAACTGGGGGGACTCCGACCATCAATTACCAGTGGTATTCCACTGCGGGCAGCGGCGCGTGTAATGCAGGAACTGTGATCTCAGACGCAACCGGGGCATCGTACACTACCCCAACTCTTACCACGGGAACGTACTACTACTGCTACCAGGTCACTGACAGCAGCGGTGCTGGAGCGGAGAGCCAGGGTTCCGCGTGGGATACCGTGAATGTAAACAGCGCGCTAACCGCGCCCTCTGTCCCAACTGTCAGCGCGACTGCGCTCGACGTGGACCAGCCATTGACGGTCCAATCCACACTGCCCTCCACCGGGACTCCCGCGTACTCGTGGGTATGGACGGTGTCGGTGAGCGGCGGCGCATACGCGGCCGCCACTCAATGTGCGATCAACAGCGGTTTGGGAGCCTCAGGTGGGGCCACTGAGACCTGCACCATCGCCGCCAACACTCTCACCGCTACCAAGACCTACAACTTCGAACTGCAGATCACGGACAGCTCCGTGACTCCGGAACTCCAGACCTCTGGGGCGTCCTCTACTGTGACGGTGTACACGGCTCTCACAGCGTCTAGCCTCCCCACTGTCAGCGCAACGGCTCTCGACGTGAACCAGGCGCTAACGGTCCAGTCCACACTGTCGTCCAATGGCGCTCCCACCTACTCGTGGGCCTGGCTCATATCCATCAACAGCGGCGCCTACGCCGCCGCCACTCAATGTGCGACCAATGGCGGCTCTGGAGCCGCCGGAGGTACCCCGGAGACCTGTTCAATCGCAGCCAGCACACTCACCGCTGGGGAAACCTACAACTTCGAGTTGAAAGTCACCGACAGCGCTGGAACGCCGGAGACCAAGACGTCCACGGCATCCCCCACAGTGACCGTTTATGCCGCTCTCACCGCATCGACAGTTCCAACCGTCAGCGCGACAGCGCTCGATGTGAACCAGGCACTCACCGTCCAGTCGACCATGGCCTCCACCGGAGCGCCCACATACTCCTGGGCCTGGCAGATATCGATAAACAGCGGTGGCTACGCAGCCACAACCCAGTGTGCAGTCAACAGCGGGTCTGGCGCTGCCGGCGGTGCCACCGAGACCTGCACCATCGCCGCCAGCACCCTGACCGCAGGGGACACCTACAACTTCGAGTTGAAGGTCACTGATAGCGCAGGGACGCCTGAAACGCAGACGTCTGGGGCGTCCACTACTGTTACGGTCTACACGGCTCTCACAACACCGTCGGCCCCGACCGTCAGTGCAACGGCACAGGATGTGGACCAGATGCTGTCGACACAATCTACGCTGCCCTCCACTGGGGCGCCCACTTACTCGTGGGCATGGATGATCTCCGTCGATAGCGGTGCCTATGCTGCCGCCACCCAGTGCGCGGTAAACAGTGGCTCAGGGGCTGCCGGTGGGACGACCGAGACCTGCTCCATCGCAGCTAACCTCCTCACCGCTGGCGACACTTACAACTTCGAATTGAAGGCCACCGACAGCGCAACTACGCCAGAGATGCAGACGTCCGGCGCATCTCCCACTGTGACTATCAACGCCGCCCTCTCGGCTGGGGCAGTGACACCGGCAGCTCCGAACATCGACAGCGGACAATCGATCGTCCTCACGTCCCACGAGGGCGGAGGAACACCAACATACTCATACGAATGGTACTCCAATCCTGCGAGCAGTGGGGCGTGCAACGCAGGGACCAACCTGGCCTCGACTAGCTCAACGTACACAGCTTCACCTACCTCGAACACATACTACTGCTACCAGGTCACTGACAGCAGCGGTGCCGGGGTGGAGAGCATAGGTTCTGCATGGGTCGAGGTCACGGTCAATCCAGACCCATCTTTGACCGCGGTAGCCGAAGCGGCTCCGTTCCCCTGTTCGTCCGGGTGTTCGGGCTACGCGGGAGTAACATTGTCGGTCGACACAACGGCGAGCCTCGGGACCGGGACATACGCATTCACCTGGTCGATCACTGCTGGCTCCGCTTACTGTTCCGGGTCTGCATCGGGTGCGACCACCTCAACGTATTCCTGCACGGTGGGGGCACTGTCGGCTACCGAGACGTGGACCATCACCGTCTTCGTGACGGACAGCAACGGGTGCAAGTATCCTGGCCCGTGTGCGGGAGGGAGCACACTGTCGTTCACAGTGACCCTCTACCAGGACCCGTCACTCACCGCCGTAGCCGAGACGACACCGGTCGCGTGCTCCTCGGGATGCTCGGCGGACCAGGGACAAACTCTCTCCGTGGTCACTACTGCCAGCTTGGGATCTGGGGGATACACATTCACCTGGGCGATCACCGCGGGTTCGTCGTTCTGTTCCGGATCTGCATCGGGTTCGACCACGTCGACCTACACTTGCACAGTGGGCACAGTATCCTCGACACAGACATGGACTATCACCGTGTATGTGGCGGACAGCAACGGGTGCCGGTATCCAGGCCCGTGCTCAGGGGGGAGCCCACTGTCGTTCACAGTGAGCCTTTACCAGGACCCGTCGCTCAGTGCAATCACTCAAACGTCACCAGTAAGCTGTTCCTCGGGATGCTCCGCTGACCAGGGCCAGACACTCACAGTGAGTACCACTCCAAGCTTGGGATCTGGAGGCTACGCATTCACCTGGGCGATCACCGCTGGGGCTGCGTATTGCTCTTCGTCCTCCACGACCTCCACCTATACGTGCACTATAGGAGCCCTGGCGTTGACCGAGACGTGGACGATAACCGTGTACGTAACGGACAGCAACGGGTGCAAGTATCCCAATCCGTGCGGTGGAGGCGCGGGAGCTGTGGTCTCGTTCACGTTGAGCCTTTACCAGGACCCATCGCTCACTGCCATCGCTCAAACATCACCGATGAGCTGCTCCTCGGGATGCTCCGCTGACCAGGGCCAGACGCTCTCAGTGGCAACGACTGCTAGCCTGGGATCTGGAGGTTACTCCTTCACCTGGGCGATCACTGCTGGCACTGCGTACTGTTCCGGGTCCGCATCGGGTTCGGCCACTTCAACGTATTCTTGCACGGTGGGCGCACTGTCGGCAACCGAGACATGGACGATAACCGTGTACGTGGCGGACAGTAACGCGTGCAAGTATCCCAGCCCGTGCGCGGGAGGTAGCACGCTGTCATTCACAGTGAGCCTGTACAAGGACCCGTCACTAACCGCCATCGCCGAAACTGCACCGGTCAGCTGTTCCTCATCTTGCGCGACAGACCAGGGCCAGACGCTCTCAGTGGCCACTACCGCTAGCCTGGGATCCGGGAGTTACACATTCACCTGGACGGTCACTGCTGGTGCTGCTTACTGTTCCGGATCTGCAACGGGTTCACCAACATCGACGTATACCTGTACCATAACTTCCCTGTCAGCGACCGAGACTTGGACAATAACGGTCTACGTGGCCGACAGCAATGGGTGCGATTATCCTTCTGCCTGTACAGGAGGCTCGACACTGTCGTTCACGGAGACGCTGTACCAGGGCCCGGCCCTCTCGGCCATCACCCAGACGTCACCGGTAAGCTGTTCCTCGGGGTGCTCCGCTGATCAGGGCCAGACACTCTCAGTTGCAACGACGGCCAGTCTGGGATCTGGAGGTTACACTTTCACCTGGGCGATCACTGCTGGTTCTGCCTACTGCTCCGGATCCGCATCGGGTTTGACCACTTCCACGTATTCCTGCACCGTAGGCGCCCTTTCCGCGACCGAATCATGGACGATAACCGTGTACGTGGTGGACAGCAATGGGTGCAAGTATCCCAACCCGTGCACGGGAGGAAGCACACTGTCCATTACAGTGACTCTCTACAAGGACCCGACACTCACTGCCGTCGCTCAAACGTCACCGCTCAGCTGTTCCTCCGGCTGTTCTGCCGACCAGGGCCAGACTATCTCGGTAGACACGACTGCCAGCCTCGGATCAGGAGGCTACACGTTCACCTGGACCGTCACTGCTGGTTCTGCGTACTGTTCCGGGTCCGCATCTGGTTCGACCACGTCTACCTACTCTTGTACAGTAGGGGCACTGTCGGCTACCGAGACTTGGACCGTCACAGTGTACGTGGCGGACAGCAACGCGTGCGAGTACCCAAGTTCGTGCACGGGTGGGAGCCCGCTCTCGTTCTCGGACACACTGTACCAGGACCCCTCGCTCACTGCTTTGGCTGAGACGTCACCGGTCGCTTGCTCCTCGGTATGCTCCGCTGACCAGGGCCAGACGCTCTCAGTGGCAACGACGGCCAGCCTTGGATCTGGCGGATACAGCTTTACCTGGGCGATCACCGCGGGTTCGTCGTACTGTTCGGGATCTGCATCGGGTTCGACCACGTCGACCTACACTTGCACAGTGGGCACAGTATCCTCGACACAGACATGGACTATCACTGTGTATGTGGCGGACAGCAACACCTGCAAGTATCCAAGCCCGTGCAATGGAGGGACCACGCTATCGATCTCAATGAACCTCTACCAGGACCCCACTCTCACCGCAATCGCTGAGACTTCACCGATATCCTGCTCCGCTGGATGTTCAGCTGACCAGGGCCAGACGCTCTCAGTCAGCTCGACCGCTAGCCTTGGTTCTGGAGGCTACACCTTCACCTGGGCGATCACCGCTGGCTCGGCCTACTGCACGTCGTCCTCCACCTCCTCCACCTACTCGTGCACAGTGAAGACTCTGTCAGCGACTGAGACATGGACGATAACGGTCTACGTGGCTGACAGCAATGCGTGCAGGTATCCCAGCCCGTGCACAGGGGGAACCACACTATCCTTCACAGTGACCCTGTATCAGGACCCCTCACTGACCGCCGTGACAGAGACGGCACCGGTCACCTGTTCCTCAGGGTGCTCTGCCGACCAGGGCCAGACGCTCTCGGTGGCAACGACTGCTAGCTTAGGATCGGGAGGCTATTCCTACAACTGGGCGATCACTGCGGGCTCCTCCTACTGTTCTGGGTCCTCATCGGGTTCGCCCACCTCGACGTACTCGTGCACGGTCGGGACCCTGTCCGCGACTCAAACGTGGACTGTCACCGTGTATGTGGCAGACAGCAATGGTTGCACCTACCCCAGCTCGTGTGGCGGGGGCTCCACCCTCTCGATCTCAGTAACGCTTTACCAGGACCCGTCACTCACCGCCGTAGCTGAGACCTCGCCGGTCAGCTGTTCCTCTGAGTGCTCGGCGGACCAGGGCCAGACGCTTACGGTCAGCTCGACCGCAAGCCTTGGATCTGGAGGATACTTCTTCACATGGGCTATCACCGCTGGTGCTACGTACTGCTCCTCGACCTCCACAACCTCTACCTACTCATGCACGGTAGGAGCCTTGCCTGCAACGGAATCGTGGACCATCACGGTGTACGTGGTGGACAGCAATGGGTGCAAGTATCCCAGCCCGTGCGCTGGTGGGAGCTCGCTACAGATCACGGTGACCCTGTACCAGGACCCGTCACTCACTGCGATCGCTCAATCATCACCGATACCATGCTCCTCCGGGTGCTCTGCTGACCAGGGCCAGACCCTCTCGGTGGGAACGAGCGCGACCCTGGGATCGGGAGTGTATACCTTCTCCTGGGCGATCACTGCCGGTTCCGCGTACTGCTCGTCAGCCTCCACAACTTCCACCCTCTCGTGCACGGTCGGGACACTGTTGGCGACCGAGACCTGGACGGCTACGGTGTTCGTGACCGACAGCAATGGGTGCAAGTATCCTGGCCCGTGTGCAGGGGGATCCACCCTGTCGTTCACTGTAACGCTGTACCGGGACCCGCAGCTCACTGACATAGCTCAGACGTCACCGGTAAGTTGCACATTGTCGTGCTCTGCGGACCAGGGTCAGACTCTCTCGATGGTCACCACCGCGAGCCTGGGAACGGGAACCTACTCCTTCACCTGGACCATCACCTCTGGGACCGCGTACTGCCCAGGGTCGGCGACAGGCTCTACCACATCGACCTATTCGTGCACAGTGGGAACCTTGCCCGGTACCCAGACCTGGACGATAACGGTCTACGTGGCCGACAGCAATGGGTGCCAGTACCCCAGCCCGTGCTCAGGAGGCACTTCGCTCTCGTTCACTGCAACGCTATACCAGGACCCCTTGCTCAGCGCAGTCGCTGAGACGTCACCCATCTCATGCTCGTCTGGGTGCGCCGCGGACCAGGGCCAGACCCTCTCGGTGGACTCTACTGCGAGCCTGGGCTCTGGAGGGTACTCCTTCACATGGACCATCACCACGGGAGCAGCGTTCTGTTCCGGGTCAGCCTCCGGCTCGCCAATGTCGACGTACTCGTGCAGCGTAGGAACCCTGCTGGTGCCGGAGACGTGGACGATCGAGGCCAAGGTGAAGGACTCCAATGGGGTGGTCAACGTCTCAACATCAACAACGGTCACCCTCAACCCCGACCCCAACGCTTTGCAGTATCCGTCATCCGCCCAGACGAATGAGTCTGGCCAGGTCAACCGCTTCACGGTGAACGTCACTTTGGGTACCGCCCCCTACACATACCAGTGGATGGTCAACGGCACCGCGGTCTCGGGCGCGACCTCGGCCGTCTTCGATTTCCATCCGGTCAATCCTGCCAATTACACCATCAATGTCACGGTGTTCGACACGGTAGGCTGGCAGCTGTGGACCCCCGGAGTCGTGGAAACGACCACGCCAGGTCCTCAGGTCGCGCTTGTTCCACCCACACCGAGCATGGACATGGGCCAGACAGTAGTGTTCACCGGGATTGACAGCGGGGGTGTCGCACCTTACACCTTCACATGGTACCTCAATGACACCGTCGTGCAGGTCGGACAGCCCGTACGCTGGACATTCACTCCAACCGGCGCGGCCACGTACAACATCACCCTGAGGATGACCGACTCGGAGAATGCGTATGTCAACAGCACGACACTTCGTTACACGGTCTACCCAGATCCTCTCGTTAGCACGCCGACCGCCACTCCCTTGTCAATAGACCTTGGGCAGAAGCTGACGTTCACCACGGTCGCTTCGCTCGGGTCCGGAGGCTATCGTTACGCATGGTTTGGCTTGCCGGCTGGCTGCTCGGGCAATACTTCGACCGTCACGTGTACCCCTGCAACCGCAGGCAAGTTCACCATCTCAGTCAAGGTGACCGATTCGAACAGTGTCACGGCGGAGAGCGGTCTTCTTTCCTTCCAGGTCTACGACGACCCCACCATTACCGCGCCCACGGCCAACAAGACCTGGGACTATCAGGGCCAGTCCGTGACGTTCAACTCGACCTCTGCAGGCGGATCTGGAGGCAATGCGTACGTTTGGGTCGGGCTTCCGACCGGATGCCAGAGTGTCGACTCCTTGAAGGTCGTTTGTGTTCCTACCGCAAGCGGCACGTTCACCATCACGGTGAAGATCACAGACTCCTCCAACTACAATGTGACCAGCAAGACCCTGACCTATGTGATCCATCCTAACACCTGGATCGCGATCACTGGCTTTGCCGCGAACCCTGCAACCATCTCTCTCGGAAGCACGACCATGTTCCACCTGGAAGTCGTGGGAGGCACTATGCCATTCTCCTACCTTTACACCGCCCTCCCCCTAGGGTGCACTTCCATCAGCTCCAACTTCCTCAACTGTACTCCGCTTGCTCCAGGCAACTACACCGTGGTGGTGACCGTTGTCGACCACGACGGGAGGACCGCGCGGGCCACGACCGGGCTCACCGTGGTAGGCACTATCAAGCCGCTGACGGTGGCCCTGGGCACCAACACCACCGTAGTTGTCGCAGGCGCGTACGTCTATCTGTCAGCAGTGGCAGAGGGAGGGATCTCCCCCTACATCTACATATGGTCCATCGACGGCACGAACCTTACAGGTGGAAATCAGACAGCCTACCTGAACGAAACGCTTCAGGATGTGGGCTCATACAGCTTCCGCGTCTGGGTTATCGACCTCCGTGGGATCGCGGTAGAGAGCAATAATCTCACGATCAAGGTGGTCGCCAGCACCGCTACGACCTCTTCGCAATCGCTTCTCGTATGGTGGCTGCTCCTCCTGCTCGTGGCACTGGTCATTGGCGTCATGGTATTCGTGCTGGAATACCGAAGACGGAGCAGACAACGCAAGAAGGAACCGGTTGTGACGGATTCCACTGTCATTGTCTCGCCATCCGTAACAGTGGTGTCGATGGGTCCGACAATGCCGGAAGGGTACTACGCCGGACTGCAGAGCCCGCCTGCGCACGCCGAGTGGGACGAGAGCGACGAGGAGAGTGCCTACGGGACGTACCACATCTCTGAGGAAGACCGGGCATTGATCGTGGAGGATGTTCTCCCGAAGAAGGCCGAGCCCACTTCCGAAGCAGCCCCACAGCCTGCTGCGAAGGAGAACGTGGACCTACTTCGCCCATGGTCGCTCAAGATCACGCCAGAAGGGATCAAGGTGGAGGACGTGGGCGCCAGCATGGCACCAGCAGGTGCCGCGGCCGCAGCCTCTGGCCTGCACCCGACCGGAGAAGCGCCTGCTGCAGGGCCCGAGGAAGAGGAGCACCGACCTGTGACAACAGGGGAGCACGCCTACAAGGTTCTCATGAGCCTCGAGTCCAAGCCCAACTCCCTTGAAGGGATCGAGGAGGACGTGCCGCTAGCCGAGGTGGAGCTACTGGCCCTTCTCACGGCATTCACGCGAGCCAAGATGGTTGCACCAGCCGTCACCAAGACTGGTGAGAAAGTGTACATTCTCACTCCTCTGGGTAGAAAGCTTGGTAACAGGTTCACTGCGGCAAGGTCAAATAGGACCACCGAAGAGACCCCCGAGACGACAGCCGCCCAGGCAGGAAAGCGCCCGGGTGGCAAGAAGCCACCAGTGGTTGGCAAGTTCTACGTCCGGAAGCCATCCACCACTGAACCGGCGGCACCAGCCCCGGAGCCAACGCCCCCGGTCTCGAGCGAGGCCGCGGTGCCGCAGAGCCATCCCGACGTCCACATCGAGTCCAGAGGGGTCGAGCCGGATCGCGTGCAAGAGCCACCACCCGAGAGCCCGGCCAAGCCCGCAAGTCCCCCTCCTAGCGTTCAACAGGACAGTGACGCCCGTGCGAAGAATCTCATGGATAGGGCAAACGAGGCCCGGCGGAAGCGCAAGGGATCGACCGAAGGAGAGGAGAGCACCAACCCCTGGGACGAAGACGACCACTAGGCGGGAACGGCTCCGCTCGCTCATGAGAGAGAGCGGGAGCCCAGGGGGGTGCCAGCAGGGTTCACCGTGGAGCCGGCCGGCTATATTCCGAGCTTCCGCTTGAGGGCCTCGTAGGAGGCCCTGTCCGAGGGGTCGATCTTCTCCTTCCCGACCTTCTCCAGGCGGGCGACCGTCTTGATCGCTGAGTCTTTCTTTCCCCAGGCGACATACATCCTGGTGAGGTTCAGGAGGACCTCGGCAATGACCTGGGGATAGCCCAGCTCATCTGCCCGCTTCAACGAATCAAGATAGGCCTTCTCAGACTCTTCGTAGGATCCCCGATGCTGCGCGAGTATACCGTCGTTCAATCCGACCTGCTGCAGGCTCAATGGGTCGTTGAGAGTCGACAGAACTCGACGGGCCTCGGCGTTGTTGTCAGCAGCGTCCTTCTCCCTCCCCAGGGAGAGAAGTATCTCCACACTGTTGAACAGCGCCCACCCAAGGGCCTTCTTGTCCTTGCATTTCTCGGCGAACTTCCGAGTCTCCATGAGCTCCTTCAATGCCTCGCGTGGGTCGGAAATCCTCACCGACAAGGCGAGATCGACGTGGGCCCTCGCCAGCTCCTTGTAGTCGTGCAGCGGCTCCAGGAGCCGAATGGCCTTCTTGTAGTACTCAATGGCCCGCGCCTGGCTCGTGGGTTCTGGCATGATCGAATAGACCTTGCCGAACTCGATGTAGCAGTGAGCCACCTCCCTTGCGTCCTTCTCCGGATCGAGAAACCCTAGAGTGGCCTCGATCTCCCTCCTCCCTACATCGAGTTGCCCCTCCTTGAAGGCCGCCCGACTGAGAGTGAGATGGGCCAATGCAAGTCCCTTCTTGTGCCACAATCTCTCCAGGAGCTGCATTGCCTCCGCGCAGTACTGGTGTGTCAACCCAAGCTTGTCCGTCTCAACTGCAGCCTCCGCCCTTGAAAGAATGAGCAAGGCGCGAAGCGTCAACTCTCCTTCAGGCAGCTTCCCCAGGCTCTTCCCGTAGAACTCGTCTGCCCGCGCGGCATCTCCCATCGCGTAGTGCTGGTCACCGATCTCCTTCAGAACGTCAGCCTCCTCCACCATGTGGTCCCCAGGCAATGCCGCGAGTTCCTCCAACGCTATCTCCAGGTAGATTATCGCAGCGTCCGGGGAAAAGGCGTTCATTGCCAGAGTTGCCGCATACCGGTTGTAGAGGAGCGACTTGTCATGGATCTCACCGAGGTAGAAATGGCGCCCCATGGTCGGGATGATGTCGGGTGGCGGGTCGGGATACAGCCTCTCGTATGCCTCTGCTGCCTTTCTGTGGAGGATACGCCTTCGGCTCTCGGTCATGGAATTGTACACATCCCTCCATAGTCGTTCGTTCGCGAACTCGTAGGTCTCATTCCCCAATTCCTTCAGGGTGCCCTGCATCACCAAGGAGTCCACTATGGCGGCTATCTTCTCCTCGTCTCCCCCTGCAGCCTGGAAAAGGGAATGGAAGCGGAACGACTTCCCCAGGACCGAGGCGTGCAGGAGAACATTCCTCTCCTCGGCACTAGACTCTACGACTGCGGCCCCAGCACTGGCCAGTCCCTCCCTTGAGATGTCACCGGAGGTCATGCTTCCCCTGAAGAGCCGTATCAGGGCGAGAGGGTTACCAAGGGAGGTCGTAAGCCATTTGCTCGCAGTGGTTTCCGGGATCTCCCGCCCCCTGGAAAGCAAAGTCAGCAACTCCTTGCTCTCGTCTTCGTTCAGGCGCTTGACCTCGACACGATGAAGGAGGCCCGCGATGCTCATGTCGTTGAGAATATTACGCACCAGCTTCGGAACCTCGGCCTCGGTGCGGCAGGTTGCCACTATCTTCGTGTTCTTTCCCCGAGTCCTGCGGCTCAGGTATCCCAGGAAGTCCATCGAAGCCGGGTCGGCGTAGTGGACGTCGTCGATCGCAATGACGATCTTCTTCTCGGCGGCCACCTCTTCCATGTGATCGACCAGCTTGTCGAAGAGCTCCTGTTTCTCCTCTTCCCTGTTTGTTTCCCTTGCGGAGAGTGCAGCAAGCAGCCTCTGCTCTCTCTCTTCTGTGGATTCGATGGACATGCTGAATGGCAGGAGCCCCATAGGTAGGCTGCCCACCTCTCTGCCACCCGGGCGTACGAACCCCATTACGGGCAGGTTGCTCAGTTCCTCTTGAGTAGAGTTCTCCTCCCTCTGAGCTGCAAGCGACTTCAGCAGCTCGTCAAGGAGGAAGAAGGGCTGTGGCAGTTCGCCGGCCTGTGGCCTTCCCTCTAGGACCATGAAGCCCTCATCCCTGGCATCCCGCATTGCGGCGCGCAGGACACTGGACTTACCTATTCCCTCCTCCCCTGTCAGCAGAATGATCGCCACATCCTGTGATGTTGGAGTGCACAGGAGCTGACGCAATTCGGCCAGGACGTCGCTCCGGCCTACGAGAGTTGGAAGCACCCTGGCATTCATTTCTCACTTCGCGAACGGTAGAGAACCTATCGATCCTGCAGATGGCTCCAACACTCCCCCAGATAATATGCATTGCTCCGGAGCGCGGTTACTGATGGTTATGGTAGAGCAACCGGGAAAGCCCCCGATGCTGCCTGAACTCTCGGGCTGGTCGCACTGAAACCATTAAAGGGAGGGGCCACTTCCAGAGAATGGCTAGGAGATTCCATGGCGGATGTTCCCGACGAGATGTTGCAGGCGCTTTCACTGGGCCCGGATGAGGACGTCCTAGATACATGGCATGCCTGGCTATGGGAACGTATCTACTTGCACCATGGTTTCCGCTCTCAATCTGTAGAATCCCAATTCCACGAGGGCTTCCTTGTGCTCACAAATGAACGGCTCGTGTTTCTCAAGAAGGACCTCATAGAACCGAGGTTCGAGGTCATGGTAAAATTGGGCTTGAACCCGAACGAGATCACGGACATGGAGGTCTCCTCCGAAGATCTTAGCGTCGACAAGTGGAACTTCAGGATGAAGCATACCAACATAGGCGAGATAGCCAGCACGATCAAGCAAGCCATGGCTCGGAACGGTGGGCAAGCCATAACACAGGCGCCAGGGGCTGTCACCCCCCAACCAGGGCCCGGAAATGTGCCCGGAAGCGCTGGAGACATGACGGCTGGCGGGGCCACTGCAGGAGCTATTTCATCAGATGACAATGTCCAGATGACCAGTTGCCCCGAATGCCACGAATTGACTCCCAGCGACAAGAACAAGTGCGCGAATTGCGGCGCGGACCTGTCCTGGATGCAATAACCGTAGTGGGACCGTCAGACAAACACCGGCCGCGTGGGCCGAGACCATGTCTCGTGTTCACCCACAACATAGATAAGAGAGCGTTCCTTCCCAGTCGACAGAACCCCCGCGATGGAAACAGTTTCATTCGACCTGAGCCAGTGGGCAAGGACCGAGCGGTGGTTCCGCCTGATGATGTATGCGGCGGGCCTCGTCGAGCTCTGCTACAGCGTGGTGTTGTTATCGAATCTTGTTCACGTGATGTTCGTGGCTCCCGAAGGAGGCGTGACCCGCCTTTCCGACCTCCTCGCTCTTGTGATTGTATGGTTGCTCATTGCCGGAACCCTTTTCCTGGGCGCCATCGTTTCGGCTGATGGCGCAATCACCCTCACATTGGATGATGCGGGATTCAAATTGAGCTACGCCAACGGGAAAGGTAGAGAATATGCATGGCAGAATCTACATCGGCCGATCGTCATATGGGACTATCGTGGCTTGCAATCGCCTTTTGGAAAATACATCGGGTCGGGCATCCGCTTCTGGACCCGCTACGGATCACGCACATATCTCACTCCCGAAGCTTTTGATGCGCTCATTCAGCAGGCAAAATTGCACAATGCTGCGATTGCGATTTCCGAAGACCGGAGATACCAGGCCGAGGTCTACCGAATCAGCGACTTGCCTTGAGCAATGGCCACTTGGCGAACCCGATGGCGAGCGCAGGCCCCCCAACCTATTGAGGGGCTTGCGTTCGCACTCTTTGCCATTCTACTCTTGGCCTCACCATTCTATAATGGTAGGTTCTATTGCTCGCGTCGTTGAGGGCTTCTCTACAGTCCACAGCCTCGAGCGATGGGCTGACTACGCCGATGTGGGCGAACCAATGAAAGGGGCGGGTTTTCAAAATGGAGTCAACGCCCCTGTAGATCGGACCCACTTGCGACGAATCCACCGGGAGGACGGCATGACCATCTTTCTGACGACAAACTACATCGAGGATGCAGAGATAGACGACCGAATCGCGCTCATTCGACACGGGCGACTCCTCTTCATGGGATTCCCGTAAGCCATGAAGGAGAAGATGACCGCGAATTATGTTGTCCTAGACGCCCCGGACCGAGTTTCCCTAAGGGCCCAACTGGCCGAGTTCCGTCCAGAGGTCGCAGAGGATGGAATTCTAAGGATCCCGTTTCGCGAGGACACTACTCAGGCACTCCTCTCGCGCATCAAGACCCCCCTCTCAGTGATGCGCTTGCACGTACCTGCCCTCGAGGAAGCTTACGTCAGTCTCGTGACGGACGTCGGTGCGGAGGGCGAGGCAACATGACCTGGTCGCTGGCTAAGGAGGCGAACGTCGCGCTGGCCGTTGCAGCGATGAATGTCCACCGGTTCCTCCACGATTGGAAGAACAGCCTGACGTTCGTGCTCTTCTTCCCCGTGGTGTTCTTGGGCATTCTTGCCGTAGTGATTGGACAGAACGTGGGGAGCGGGCTGGGGTACGATTACCTCCAGTTCGCTTTGCTTGGGACGACTGCCTTCCTGCTGATGCAGTTCTGTATCATGAGCGTGACCTCGCTCGTGGAGGAGCGGGAGACCGGCTTCACCCAGGAGATCTTCGTCTCACCCGCCTCTCGTGGTTCCATCTTCATCGGCAAGATCCTTGGAGGCAGTGTGACGAGCCTGGTGCAACTACCCATGCTCTGCCTTATCGGTTTCCTCATTGGAATGCCGATCACTCCGGCCCTGGTTTGCGCCATCCTCCTTGTAAGCCCCGTCCTCTTCCTGATGGGAGGCGCCTTCGGAGTGCTCATAAGTGGGATGTTCGGAACCAGTCCTAAGGCCGCGGATCAGGCAGGGGTGATGATAATGTTCCCTCAGATGTTTCTCTCTGGGGCGCTGATCCCAATCCGCAATTCGAGTGGTGCCCTGGAGGTGCACGTCCGATTGATGCCGTTGACCTATGTCGTGGACCTCTTGAGAGGACTGTTCTACAACGGCACCCCGACGTACGGGCAGACAGTCCTGTACAATCCGGTCATCGACCTCGCCATATACCTAACTATCTCGGTGACGTTCCTGGTTGTGGGAATGGTTCTCTTTGTTCGCGGTGAGCGGAACGGCTGATTTGTCAAAACCCCTACCCCGGAAGCAATATCCGCAATCAACGATTGGTGTTGCCAATGGCCCAAGCCAGTCGCACACAGTTCACTCCAAGAGAGGTGAAGGGTCAACCTTCCACGCCACGAACAGCCTATCTGAAGGAGCGTTACCTCAGGGAGCCGCTCATGGTGGACGTGGAATACACCCGCTTTCTCACCGAGAGTCACCGTACGACCGATGGCTTGGAGGCGCTAGAGCGACGGGCCGAGAATCACGCTTATGCCCTCGAGCATCTGACTCCGGTCATCCACCCACAGGACGAGCTCGCGGGCAACAAGACGCGCTTCATCCGGGGGGCTATCCCCTATGCCAACTACGCCGCGGGGCCATTCCTCAGCGAGATGCACCAGAAGGAGCAGGACTCTCAGCAGAAGCACATCGACCAAGGCCGTGGTGGTGGAATCGAGCAGAGCCAGTCAATGGTGGAGAGGGGCGACTTTCGTCTGTTCTCAGGCAAGTTTCTGATCTCCAATGAGGATTACAAGGTCCTCCAGGATATCTGCGAATACTGGAAAGATCTATGCATGATGGCCCGAGGGGAACGGCTCTGGAAGACCCACTTCCCTGAGGCCGACTTCATCGAGAAGGGCTGGGCCATGAGCCTGTATACCGCCCCTCACGAACCCTGCCCCGAGGGCCGGTTGGTACTGGACTACGAGACGGCCCTCTCCAAGGGATATCGTGCAATATTGGCTGAGCTGGAGGATCTGATCGGATCCCTGCGACCAGCGGCTGTCGAGGATGCAGGCAAGCTCCACTTCTGGCGCGCAGCCAAGCGGGCCTTGGAGGGTGCTCTGGTGTTCGCAGAGCATTATGCTTGCGAGGCCGAACGCCTAGCAAGCCAGGAGAAAGATACCGCCCGGAAGGAGCGGTTGTTGCTGATGGTTGATGCCTGTCGACATGTTCCCGCCCAACCCCCCAGGAATTTCAGGGAGGCCCTTCAGTCCTTCTGGTTCACGTACCTTCTAGGGCATATCGAGGGTTCACACTTGGGGTATTCACCGGGACGTCTGGACCAGGTGCTCTACCCTTACTACGCCAATGACGACTCGGTTGGCTATGACGAGGCGGTGGCCTTGTTGGAGGAACTCTTCGTCAAGATGACCCAGATCGAGTACATTGCAAGCCTCAGTTGGCAAGGACTGGGCAACGGGAATCTCTACCAGAACCTGATCTTGGGCGGCGTGGATGATAAGGGTGGGCCTGCAGACAACGAGCTTTCCCTGGCCATGCTGGATGCGCAGATCCATATGCAGATGACCCAGCCGACCCTCAGTGTATGGTACGACGACGGTCTGTCTGAGGCGTTCCTGTTGAAGGCCGTGGAGTGCGTGAAGACAGGTGTGGGATATCCCGCATTCTTCAACCAGAGGGTCTTTACAGAGCACGAGCGCCGCACAAGTGGTTTGCCCCTGGAGGTCATACGCAAACACGCCGCGATCGGCGGCTGCACCGAACCGACGCTCCAGGGCATGAGCTATGGAATCGTCCAAGCGGGTTTTGTGAATCATGGGAAGCTGTTGGACCTGGTCCTGAACGATGGCGTGGATCCGATCACTGGCCTGCGGCTCTTTGAGCCGGCAAACATGCAAACCTACGAGGATGTAGTGGCCAGCTTCCGGACGAAGATGCACGCTGCCGTGCGGAACTGGCAACGGTACTGGAACTACGTCATGATAGCCCACCGAGATACCGTGCCTCTCGTGTTCTGCTCCGTCTTCACTCAAGACTGCATCGGTCGGGGCCGTTGCATGGATGACGGTGGGGCTCTTGACAACCATGTTGCGACAACCCTTTCCTCTGGCCTGGTGAATGTGGCAAACTCCCTGGAGGTGGTGAGACGCCTGTGTTTTGAAGACCGTGACTGCACCCTTGTGGAACTGCGGAATGCCGTGGCGTCCAACTGGGAGGGATTTGAGATGCTAAGGAAGAAGGCCTTGGCTGCGCCCAAGTGGGGCAACGACGAGGACAGCGTTGATGGGATATTCCTGGAACTCTTTGCGGATTACTGTGCATGGGTCAGGGGCCAAGACAACTACCTGGGAAAGCCCTACGATCCCAGCATGCTGGCCATTTCCACCCCGGTGCCCTTTGGAAAGGCCTGCGCCGCCTTCCCTGATGGGCGACGGAAGGGAGAGCCCCTAGCCGATGGCGTCACCAGCCCCTTCCCTGGCACGGATACCCATGGCCCGACAGCGGTTGTGCGCTCCAGTTCCAAGGTGGACCACACGCAGATACGCGGCGGCCTGCTGAATCTCAAGTTCCACCCTTCGGCACTTGGAGGAGCGAAGGGCAGCCGGAACCTTCTGGCCCTGATCAAGACCTACTTCGATAATCCCGGTTTCCAGGTACAGTTCAACGTTGTGGACAGCAAGATGCTTCGCGACGCCCAGAACCACCCCGAGCAGTACCGGGACCTAGTAGTGCGAGTGGCGGGCTTCAGCGCCTACTGGGTCGAGATGAGCCGTCCTCTCCAGGACCAAGTCATATGGCGGACCGAGCACGTTCTGTGAAGGGCACGCTCTTCGATATCCAACACTTCGCAGTCCATGACGGAGACGGGATCCGCACCCTGGTGTTCTTGAAGGGCTGTCCCCTTGCCTGCAAGTGGTGTTGCAACCCGGAATCCCAGTCTCGCCGACCAGAGCTCAGGTTCCATGCCTTGCGTTGCAAGGCCGCTCAGCGCTGTGTTCAGGTTTGCCCCTCCCATTCCATCGCGGTGACCGCTGAAGGCCTGCGTATCGACCGGTACCACTGCAGGACCTGCTTGAACTGGGTCTGCATTGAGGCCTGCCCCGAGAGTGCGCTCGTGCGCGTGGGATCGGAGATGACGGTTGAAGCGGTGCTTCAGAGAGTGGCCAAGGATCGGGACTTCTACCGTAATTCCGGGGGAGGCGTCACCTTCTCTGGAGGGGAACCCTACTCCCAAGCTCCCTTTCTGCTGGCCCTGTTGAGAGGCTGTAGGGAACTGGGGGTTCCGACGGCGGTGGAGACCTGCGGCTTTGCCCGTGGTGAGGACATTCTCGAGACGGTACCGCTAGTAGACCTCTTCCTTTTCGACCTCAAAGCAATGGATCCGGAACGCTCCAAGGCGCTGACGGGGCAAGACAATGCCTTGATTCTGAAGAACCTGGCGATGTTGGCCCAACGCTGTCCGGATAGTATCGTCGTGCGAGTTGCCCTGATTCCCGGGGCCACTGACGACAACCCCAACATCGAAGCCATAGCGCAGTTCATGCTCCATCACGGGCTCAACAGGGTGCACCTCGAACCTTACCACACGCTTGGCATCGAGAAGTACGCCGGCCTAGGACGCAGTGACGCCTGGGAAGCAGATCCTTGCGACCTCACCCGGGAACGGATACAGGAGATCGGTCGGGTGTTCGAGACCCAAGGCATTCGATGGGAAGTGCCCTGACCAACGACGCAGTTCGCATAGCTTGTGCGCCGACGGAACATGTGTGGATGCGGATTAACGACAAGGCCAGCATTGCCATCACGATACAGACCATAACTAATATGCCGCCAAGGAATGCTCCGCACCATGAAAGCACATTCGCCAGGGAATGAACGACCGGTCCTGATCGTGGGGGCCACCGGTGACTTAGGGGGGCGGACACTGCGCTCGTTGCTTGCTCGCGGCAAGACCGTCCGGGCGCTAGTACGTCCCGGCAGTGACGTCTCCGGGCTCCCCAAAGAACGGGTCGAAATCGTCAGGGGAGACATGCTTGATCCCTCCTCTCTGGTGCCCGCCATGATTGGGGTCTCTTCCGTGATCAGTTCTGCAATTGGCTACTCCAGGCGAAGGGAGACCGACTCTCTTCGGACCGATACCGAGGGGAACCGCAATCTCGTTGACGCTGCCAAGAAGGCAGGAGTCCCGCGCTTCGTCTTCCAGAGCATACTTGCGTGTGAACATGCGCCCGACGTGCCTCATTTCTGGGCGAAGAAGGTAACGGAGGATTACCTGCAGGAACAAGGCGTTCCCTTCGTCGCGCTACGGCCGGGCGCGTTCCTGGGAGGACCATGGATGAAGGCGAGCCTTGAACACGGCCAGGTCATGGGCATGACCCCCGCGGGAATCCGGATCACATACATTTCCCCTGATGAAGTTGCGCGCGCACTGGCTATGGCGGTGGACGAACCTCGCGCACTAGGCAAACGCATCGACTTGGGTTGCGACCGGGCTCTCTCTGGCCCTGAGCTCGCCGAGCTCATCGGGGGACTCCTTGGGCAACCCATGAAAATGGCCTCAATGGAAGGAGGGGGCAGCGCGGACATCATGGCGATGTTCAAGTTCTTCCAGACGGGCAAGTATGTGGCCGACACGCGTGTCCAAGCCGAGCTGTTCGGACCTGTCCCCAGGGTTGAAGATGCGGCGAACCAAATGCTCGTCGGTTTCGGCCTCCTCCCAAAGGCGGCGAAGAGTTAGGATTGAACGAGAGGTTCAGAGCCTGAGGAAACGGAACGGGTCTACAGAAATGGGCCGAAGCGGACTCGCTAGCTTGTGTTGGTGGGGACGCGCAAAATGTATCTGAAGCTCCTGTTGGGCAGATCAGCCACGCCGCAGGGGACGGAGCTAGCGCCCGGGCATGTTTTCTAAGGGTTCAGTTACACCCTATGGTTGAGGCATAGTACTCCCAAAGGATTTTCCCACCAATGCCTTATATTGACCGAAAGTGGGTGAAACATGGTCGCCGTATCTCGAAACATGCGTAGAACAAGTCTAATCAGGAATGTCATGGTATCGGTCATCCTTCTTGCGGTCATCCTGCCCGCAGTGCCGCTCCTCAATACCCCTGCGACACATCTCGTTGCCAAGATGTCTGCTTCAGCGTCGGCACCCTCTACCAAGAACGCACAGCCATCATCGGTCATCCCGTACGTGGAGCAGACCTTGGACATGTGTAACAACACCCTTCTCCCCGGCAACTCTCTGCCCTTAGACTGTGGTGGGACCAATCCTCATGATGAGGCCTATGATAGTGGCATGGGCGAGATCTTCGTCGCGAACTACAATTCAGACAACGTGAGTGTGATCAACGACACTACTGACACCGTAGTTGCGAACATCATGGTGGGATACCTGCCATATGCGGTAGTCTATGATAGCGCGAAGAGCGAGATATTTGTTGCCAACTCGTTCTGTGGGCCTTCTGCGTGCGGTCCTGGCACCGTGAGCGTGATAGCCGACTCCACCAACACTGTGGTAGCTACGATCCATGTGTGGTTCTGCCCTTGGGGTCTGGCCTACGACAGTGGCAAGGGGGAGGTCTTCGTAGCCAATGGTTTCTCGAACAACGTGAGCGTGATCAACGACACCAGCGACAATGTGGTTGCGACCATCCAGGTGCCGGACGAACCTTCAGGCGTTGCTTACGACAGTGGTAAGGGTGAGATCTTCGTATCCAGCAGGGGAACTGGCTCTGGACCCAACTACGTGACGGTCATCAACGATACGACAAACAGCGTGGTCACAACCATCCGCGTGGGGATAAGTTCCTGGGCGGTTACCTATGACAGCGGCAAGGGCGAGATATTCGCATCAAACTACAATTCAAGCAACGTTAGCGTGATCAATGACAGCTCGAACAGCGTGATAGGCTCCATTCCAACAGGAAGCGGACCCTCGGAGATGACCTACGACAGCGCCAAGGGCGAGATATTCGTCGCCAATACCTATTCGAAGAACTTGAGCGTAATCAATGATGGAACCGGAAAAGTGACCGCCACCGTCCCCGTGGGGACCTGGCCCATGGGGGTGGTCTATGACAGTGCGAAGGGCGAGGTCTTCGCAACCAACCAAAATCAGAGTAATGTGATGGTTGTCAATGATACCACTGATAGTGTTGTCGCGACCATTCCCCTGGGATATGCCCCTGTGGGCGTGGCGTATGACAGCGGGAAGGACGAGGTCTTCGTGACCAACTATGGTGCTGGAAGCGTCAGCGTCATCAACGGCACCACGAACAAGATGGTTTCGACCATCACCGTGGGGACCGAACCCTTCGGCATTGCCTATGACAGCGGCAAAGGCGAGGTCTTTGTCGGCAACTACGCCCAGTCCAGCCTGAGTGTCATCAATGATAGCACGAACGGTGTGGTGGCGACCATACCTTTGGGTGAAGCGCCCAATGGCTTGGCCTACGATAGTGGCAAGGGGGAGGTCTTTGTTGCCGGCATGTTCTTTGGGCAAGTGTCGGTCGTCAAGGACAGCACCAACAAAGTTGTTGCGAACATCACCGTGGGGGACTTGGGAGCCTATCCTTTGGGTGTCGTCTATGACAGTGCCAAAGGAGAGATCTTCGTTTCCAATGAGGGTGGACGGAACGTTAGCGTGATTGATGACAGTACGGATAAGGTAGTCGATAGCATACCTGTTGGTCTCAATCCCTGGGGCATAGCCTATGATAGTGACACCGGCGAGATCTTCGTCGCCAACCAGGGCTCGCACAACGTGAGCGTGATTAGTGACTCTACGAACCGCGTGGTCGCGAGCACTTGCGTGGGAACCGAACCATTCGGCCTCGCCTATGACAGTGGCTTGGACCAGATCATGGTCGCTAACTATGGTTCGAACAATGTGACCGTTCTCTCCGGCGTCACGAACCGAGTGGTGGCGAACCTGACGGCAGGTCAATTTCCTGCGTTCCTCGACTACGACACTGCGAACGGAAACGTCTACGCCGCCAACTATGGCCAGGGGACAGTATCGATAATCTCTGATGGGGCGGTCTACCCCGTCATCATCGCGGTGAAGCTGAGCCCCACATCCACGACCGTGAGCATTACGGGGCTGCAGCAATTCACTCCTACCCCGGAGTGCACCGGCGGGGCATGCCCCGCAGGAACGACCTACGCCTGGTCCCTGACCAACAATTCCCTGGGGGCCCTTGATAGCGGTACTGGTGCCCCGGTGACCTTCACCGCAGGATACACCGTGGGCACGCTCAAACTGCTCGTGAGCGCCACTCTGAACGGGGTGACCGAGGGTACATCGGCCGCCATCACCATTGTGCCCCTGCCCGGATCAGGGTCACCCTACGTGGCATACACTCTCGACCTTTGCAACAACACGCTCCTCTCTGGCAATTCCCTGCCCGTGAATTGCGAGGGCGCCCGACCCTACGGAGCGGCATATGACAGCGCCAGGGGAGAGACCTTTGTCGCTGACCTCGGGTCTATGAGGGTGAGCGTGATCAATGACACCACCGACCTCGTGACCAGGTCCATCTCCGTGGGACAGTATCCATATGGCGTGGCATATGACAGCGGGAAGGGGGAGATATTCGTCACAAACTCTGCCTGTGGGCCCGATGGATGCTCGGGGAGCTCCGTGAGCGTGATCTCCGATGCGAGCGATGCTGTCGTTGCCACCATCCCCATGCAGTCGATATCCTGGGGACTGGCCTATGACAGCGCGAGGGGTGAGGTCTTCATAGCCAATGGGCTCTCTCACAACGTCAGCGTCATCAGCGACACCACGAACAGCGTGGTCGACCTGATCCCGGTCCGGATCAATCCCCATGACGTGGCCTATGACAGAGGGAAGGGCGAGATCTTCGTCTCCGATGACGAGCACGAAGAGGGCCCCTCCAACGTCAGCGTGATTGATGATGTGACGAACAGAGTGGTCGAGAACATCACCGTCGGGACGGAACCCACGGGCGTCACCTATGACAGCGCCAATGGGGAGGTCTTCGTAGCGAACACTGGATCCAAGAACGTGAGCGTCATCAACGACACGACAGGAAGGGTATCATATACGATCCACCTCACCACCGGCCCGGAGTACATGGCCTACGACAGCGGGCTGGGCGAGATCTTCTTGACGAACGGGTACGCGAACAACGTGACGGTCATCAACGACAGCACCAACAGCGTGGTCGCCAGCACGCGGCTGGGGCACTACACCTTCGGTCTCACCTACGACAGCAGGAGGGGCGAGGTCCTTGTGACCAACGTGTTCTCATCCAACGTGAGCGTTGTCGATGACAGGACGAACAGCGTGGTCGCATCGGTCCTCCTCGGTACCTCTCCAATGGGCCTTGCCTACGACAGCGGAAAGGGTGAGATATTCGTCGCCAACGAGGGCTCCGCCAGCGTCAGCGTGATCGACGGAACGACGAACAGGGCAGTCGCCACGGTGCCTGTGGGCGATGAACCAGAGGGCGTAGCATATGATGGTAGCTCTGGTGTGGTCTTTGCCACCGTCTCCTATCCCGGAGAGGCTGGGGTCAATGTCATAAGCGACAGTTCAAACAGCATGGTCGCGACCGCGCTCGCGGGGGTAAATCCACAGGGGGTTTCCTACGACAGTGCCATGGGCAAGGTCTACGTGGCGAACTACGGGTCGGCGAGCTTGAGCGTCATCAACAGCAGCACCTATGCGTCGGCCGGGCTTGTCAGCGTGCACCCATATGATCCCTACGGCCTTCTCTACGACAGCGGCAAAGGGGAGACCTTCGTCGCCTTGTCCAATCCATCCGGCGGATCTGAGGTGGGGGTCATCAACGACAGCACGAACGGCTTAGTCGGGCTCATCAACGTTGGAGGCTCCCCGGAGGAGCTGACCTATGCTAGTGCGAGGGGCGAGGTCTTCGTCACCAATGGGGCCACCAACAACGTCTCCGTCATCAATGACACCACGGACACCGTGGTCGCCACTGTCAGTCTTGCCGGGGCCCCATACGGGATCGCCTATGACAGCGCCAATGGTGAGGTCTTTGTCAGCTACGGCAACTCTAACTCCGTGGCCGTGATCTCGGACGCCACCGACCGGGTTATGGCGAACGTGACGGTCGGATCGTTCCCGTCCGCTCTCGCATATGACCCCTCGAACGGAGACATGTACGTTGGCAACTGGGGTCAGGGAACGGTATCCGTCATCGTCCAGCCCATCGCGATATCGTCGTTCACGGCCTCTCTCGACCCGACCGAAGTGAGCATACGAACCACTCTCAATGTCAGCGCCTCCGGCGGGACCGCGCCGAACATCTACTCTTACACGGGGCTCCCAGAAGGTTGCCTCTCGTCCGACACTGCTTCCCTGACCTGCACTCCAACAGTGTCTGGGACCTTCACTGTCAGAGCATTCGTGAATGACTCGGCGGGGATCCGCTGGGCCACGGACACGCTCTCCCTGACGGTGACCAGCGGGCTCGCGATCTCGTCCTTCGCTGCCGCACTCGGGTCCATCGACGTCAACGTCGCGGACTGGTTCAACGTCTCGTTCTCCGGTGGGACCGCGCCGTACTTGTTCGCGTACACTGGCCTGCCCCCTGGCTGCGTCTCGTCAAGCACAGACTCACTGGCATGTACGCCCACAGGGACCGGCACGTTCACTGTAAGAGTGTACGTCAACGATTCCCTTGGAAGCTCGACCAGTAGCACTGCCGGACTTACCGTCGGGACCCCTGTCACACTCACGTCGGTGACGGTGGACCCGACATCGGCAAGCCTCGCCCCTGGGGGGATAGAAACGTTCGATGCAACCCCCACCTGCAGCGCCACCTGCCCCGCCGAAGGGATCACCTTTGCGTGGTCACTCAACAGCACCAACGGGAACATCTCCGCAACGGCCGGTCCATCAACCTCGTTCACAGCAGGGAATTCCGCTGGAATGGTGGGCCTGACGGTGAAGGCCACGCTCAATGACGTTTCGAGGAGCGCGTCAGCCACGGTGACCACGGTCATCCTGACCTCTGTGTTGGTGCGCCCAACATCGGCATACCTCGCCGTTGGCGGGACCAAGAACTTCACGGCCACCCCCGTGTGCTCATATGGGGAGTGTCCAGCCGGCACGACATACTCATGGTCCCTGAACAACAGTCTGGGGAGCCTGGATTTCAAGAGCGGGCAGTCCAACGCCTTCACCGCAGGGACCACACCAGGGATGGTGACGATCACTGTCAGAGCGACACTCGACGGCATCTCCAGAAGTGCGACATCCAGTATGACAATCGTCTACGCGCCCCCAGTGCTCTCCTCGGTCTCGATAGTCCCCGCATCCGAGACGGTAACAGCCGGGGACACGACACCGCTCCTGACCGTTGACCTCGTGTGCAGCGGGGGAACCTGCCCAGCTGGCGCAGCGTACGCGTGGTCCCTCTCGAACGATCTCGGTCAGCTCAACTCCACCTCGGCCTCGGCTGTGGTCTTCACTGCCGGGTCTGAGGCCGGGTCGGTGACAGTGTTCGTGAACGTGACGCTGAACGGGAAGACGGTGCAGAGTTTGCCTGCCGTCATCACCATAACAAGTCCATCATCGCCGCAGACAGGCTTCCTCGGGCTGCCTGGTGACCTCGGATACGCATTGATTGCGGTGATAGTCGTGGTCGTGGTGGTGGCAGCCGTGGTCCTGTTCAGGATGCGAAGGAAGCCAGCCACAGCCGAACCAGCTGAGGCGGATGAAAAGGAGGCCGAGAAGCCGTCCGAAACCAAGAAGGATTCTCCTAAGGATTCCCCCGAGGCCTGACGGGTATTGGGCCTCGGCATACCCCTGCTAGAAGGGGAAAGGTTTCTTCGACATGGGCCGAAGCGGGCTCACGGGCATATGCGGGTGGGGACACAAATTGAGGGTCATTTCCATCACGCAGGATTAATAGCTTTCGACGGATGGTTTCATGTTGACCATGCCGCGCAAGACCAAGGAACCTGATTGGGTCGCTTTGGTCGACGAGTGGGATTCAATCATGGCCGGGATCGACCGGAGCCGGTCGCTCAAGCTCGATTTCATCATGGACCTTCTGGATGCTATGCGCTTCCGCAAGTTCACCATCCTTGATCTTGGCTCTGGTCCGGGTGCTTTCGCACGAAGGATCCTTGAACGTTTTCCAGGGTCCACCATCGTCGCCATTGACTCTAACCCAGTGATGCTCCGAGTCGGGGAAGGCGCACTTGCCGGCTATGGCCCGCGCATTCAGTGGATCCGAGCAGATCTGCGAGCTCCAGATTGGGAGAAACTTCTCCCTTCCAGGAAAGTCGACGTTGCGTTGAGTTCAATTGCACTCCATGGTCACCGCCCCGAGGAGCTTCGTCTGCTTTGCAAGACACTTGGAAGATTGCTTCGGCGCGGCGGGCTCTATGTTGACGCCGACTGGATTCCCTGGGAGGGAAACCAGAACCCTTTCAATGATGTTGCCGACAGGATCCGGGAACTCAGAGAGGAGAGGGATGTTCGAAGCTCAAGGAAGCACTTTGGTGCTAAGCTCAAACAGTGGTCGGCTCGCATAGCCAAGATCGAAACTCTGCGCGAGCTTGTGCTCGAGAACAAGTCCGAGCGCAAGAGAGAGATGATTACCTCCAAGATGGTGGGGCTAGAGACTCACCTGAGGTACTTGCATGATGCGGGTTTCCGTCAGGCAACTGTCATGTGGCAGGAGAGGCAGATGCGGGTCTTGGTCGCAATCAGGTGAGGGTGCGTGGGTTTTCCGAAATGGGCCGAAGCGGATTCGAACCGCTGACCTCCGCGTTGTAAGCGCGACGTCATCACCACTAGACCACCGGCCCTTTGCTGTGCTTCATTCGGGCGACAAAGAATCCTTGTTCATCTCTTCTTCGCCTCCCACTCGAGCAGCATCGGAGGAGCCTTGGTCACCTACCCGGTGGCGTACTCGTACCGCGAGCCCCCGCTCAAGGCGACCGAACCACGGCCCAGGAACGACAGATTCGCCAACGCCTACAAGCTCACCTCCTTTGACTAGGAGCACATCACCACCAACCCTGACCTCTCTGCCCGCAGCGAGCACTCCTGGAGCGAAGATGTCTCCCTTGAGCGTCACTCCCTCTTCCACCGTAACCCACCAGTCCTTTGCCTGCTGGAACACCTTGGCCCCTCCCTTGGTCGTGAGGCGCCAGAAGCCTCTGTCCTCTCTCCAGGTGGCCAAGACCGACGAATCTTCGCCCATCAGGGTCAAGAACCACGGCGGTCCTCTCAGACGCACCATGCCCTCGAACAGAGAAGCGGCTACTTCCTGCGAGAACTGGAACGCGACCGAGGCCTTCGCCTCCTCCATGCGGATCTTCTCGTAGGAGACCGGGAACGTGGGGAACTGTTTCACCGTGCTCTCGAGTGATGCGAGCGCAGTCTTCGACGCTGGACCAGAGGTTCCTGCTGTCCAGAGGGTATTCTCTGACGATGGAAGAACCCCCTTTAGCCAGGCGAACTCATCCTCGGAAAGATGTACCACGATCTTCGCGTACTTCCCCTTCTGGATGAGATGATTCACTCCATCGGTGACCCAATGCTTCTCCTCTTCGCTCCATCTTCCCGTGACCGGTATGTCGTAGTTGCGCGCCGGGTAGAAGTTCTCGAGCTCTCTCGGGACCACCCCCAGGGGGGAGGTCACGGAGACGGGATGGACCGCGTGCGGGCTCCGGGTTGTGCCGTATGCCCTCGCGAAGGCGCGATGGGTCGGGGAACTGGCATAGGGCTTGGTGTATGAGCAGGGAATGAGGACCAGTATCCGCTTCGGGGGAGGCGGAACATAACGCGCTATGAGATTGCGCCTGAACCTCTCCATCTCGGGCCGAGAGTATGCTTCCTCAATTCCATACGGGCGGCTGCTCTTGGAGACCACCGGTGAGGAAGTTTCCTGATAGTTGTACCCATTGGTATCGAGATAACGCAACATCTCTGCCAGGGCTGGATGGGAAACCGTGCGGGCTTCGACCAGTTCTCGAAGGCGGTGCTGTCGAATGAAGAATCGGACCTTCTCCTCCTCCTCTCCGTATTGCCAGTTTGCATGCACTACACGAGAAGAGAGGCTTCTTTGAGTTTCCTGGCAACTAGGGCATGGGCACGGCGTGCCGGCTGGTGGGGGAGCGCCTGCAACCGCGCCGTCCTCTTCCTGAAGATCCATCTCTGGAAAGAGCCAACTACCCTGCCCTGCGGCAAACAGTCCCTCGATGGTGTCCAGCAGGTCTATTCCCAGGTAGTGGAGAAAAGCGAGATTTGACGGTATGGCCACACGCGGGACCCAGAGAACACGGGATGGGCCCACCGCTTCCCTGACCTCTATCGCTGCCCTGACGAACACTTCGGGAGAGGAAAGAAGAGCCCTCGCGTTGACCCACACGGCGAGTCCTCGTTTCCTCCCGCTGAGGGCTTTCCGCTCCTCCTCGCCGAGCGGCCAAGAGATTGCCAGTCCAATCTCACCAACCTCCTTGACCCAGCCCTTGCTTCCAGAGGTCTCCTGCGTGACCACCGGGAGTTCAAGTGAAAGCGATACTGCCGCCTGTCTTAGTGAGATTCGGCGGAGGAAGGGATGGGCGCCTGATGGGCCAGAGCCTTCCGCCTCGAGGGTAGTTCGCTGCTTGATGGTCTTGTTGGTGGGCGATCCTCTCTCTGGGATGCTTGCCCCGGTGGTTGGGAGAGCTGCACCTTCCGGCGTTGCCCATACGAGATTGGGAACATCTACAGTAAGAGGACCCACGATACCCTCTCCAAGGAACGCCGTCCCGTCAATGGTGACGGGGATTCGCATGCGATATCTACCGCCTGCGAACCTTGTCCAGGGTGTCTCCGGCCTTCTGGACGGCTTCTTCGGAAGCCTTTGCAGTCATCTCGATCATGTGGGTGGCCAGGTTGAAGGCTCGGTGCGTCCAAATTATCGACTGCTGCATCATCTCGCGGGTAAGGGCGCTGGCTTCTTCCCTGACGTCATCCCAACTCGGAGGGTCGCTCTTCGTGCGGCTAGCTGTCGGCATGGAACTGAGGAGTGACCGGCAGGTTAAATAGTTGCCGCCAACAGGGCTGTCCGAATAATGGGCTTGAACGGCCGGTCATCACCGTCTATTACACCATGGCCTCCGTTGGACGGCCATTAGAAATCCTTAATAGGAGAGTGGACGTCGCCGTTTTCCCTTCATGGTAGCAGAAGACAAGAATAACCCTCGTCTGAGGGAGCTCATTCGAGAGTTGCGGGCCAAAGGTGACGGGAAGAAAGGACCCGTTTGGCGAGCGGTAGCACGGAAGCTAGATACCCCCCGCCACAAGGCTCGCCCCATCAACGTCGGCCACCTGGAACGTGTGGCCAAGGCTCGTGAAGTGATCGTCATCCCTTCGAAGCTGTTGGCTGAAGGTGACCTCACCAAGCCGCTCACCGTGGTCGCCCTCGGCTGGTCCGAGGAAGCGGGACGCAAGGTCCTGGCCGCCGGCGGCGAGCTCAAGAGCCTGAGCGACATGTTGCACGAGAATCCCAAGGGAACGGGGGTGCGTCTGATTGGCTGAAGAGAAGATCGCTCGAAGAAGGACGGCCAAGAAGGCCCCAGCAGGCCCCGCCTACAGCGTGATCGATGCCAGTGGCCTCGTCCTCGGAAGGGCATCCAGCCTCATAGCCAAGAGATTGCTCTCGGGAGAGCACATCGTGGTTGTCAACGCAGAGAAGGCCGTTGTGGTCGGAAGCAGGCCCAACGTGTTGGGATACTACGTTGCAGCCAAGGCAAGGGGATCGGTCCGGAAGGGGCCCATCTATCCCAGGATGCCTGAGCGGATATTCCGCAGGACGGTAAGGGGAATGCTCCCCTACAAGAGATCTACCGGCCGGGATGCCTTCAAGCGTCTGATGACGTATATTGGCGTACCCGAGGAATTCAAGGCAAAGCACATGGAAACCCTCGAGAAAGCAAAGGCGATACCCTCCCTGAGGGAACCGATGACACTTTACGATATCTCCAAGCTCCTAGGAGCGAGCGTGTAAAATGGTGGAGAAGGTACCCCTGATCCAGACGAGCGGCAAGCGAAAGAGTTCCGTCGCTCGGGCCCTCCTCAGGAAAGGCGCAGGGCGGGTATGGATCAATGCACGTCCGCTTGAGCTATGCGAACCCTTGGAGGCACGGATGAGGATGAAGGAGCCGATCCTTCTGGCTGGGCAGAGAGCCGAGTCGCTCGATATCGAGGTCACAGTTCAGGGTGGCGGATACATGGGACAGGCTTCCGCCGCGAGAACGGCCATTGCACGGGGCTTGGTCGAGGTCTTCGCGGACAACGAGCTTGCCGGGCTCTTCAAGCAATATGATCGCTCCCTGCTCGTTAACGACACCAGGAGGAAGCTACCGAAGCTGCCACAGGGAAGGGGTGCGCGCAAGCGCCGCCAGAAGTCCTACAGGTGAGATCATGATGGTTCCAGTCCGTTGCTTCACTTGTGGTAAGGTCCTGGCCCAGTATTGGGACGCTTACCAGGAACGGCTCGCCCGAGGGGAGAAGGCTGGAGAGATCCTCGACAGCCTTGGCGTCAAACGCTACTGCTGCAGGAGAATGCTCCTGACCCATGTCGACCTGATGGATGATGTCGGGCCCTACGGCTGAGATTAGAGCTTCTACCTAGGGCGCACCCTTACGGCTTCGCCTTGGTCTTGTCCGCGACCTTCTTTGGCGGAACGGTGTCGGCGTCAGGGGGGAAGACGACCGCTCCCTTCTGTCCACTGATGACGGCCTCGCTCGCGTCGTTCTCTGCCTTGATCTCCTGCTCTATCGTCTGTATCTCGCTAGTGAGCTCTGCCTGCTTGGGGATCGGACCAAGTACGTCGTCGATGGACCCCATGATCTTCTCGAGGTCGCTTATGCTGGAGATGCCGCGCTCGGCAACAGTTCGCCCGGCGCCGAGGTAGTCCGCCGCTCCTTCCATGAGCCTAGTGAGCTCGAAGGGGAAGAGTATCTTGGTCGACTGGCCTTGAGACATATTGGTCATCATGTCCAGTGAAAGGACCGTGAGGGCCTTTGCGTCCAGAGGGGCCGCACCCATCGCCATTATTCGAAGACGCTGAGCCTCACCTTGGGCTTCCAGGATTGTCGCCATTCGACCACCCTCGGCCTCAAGTATGCGGGACTGCCGGAGCCCTTCTGCCTGAAGGATCCTTGCGCGCTTCTGTCCTTCTGCCACCAGTATTGCGCTCCTCTTCTCACCGTCAGAACGAAGCACGGCTGCCCTCCTCTGCCTCTCAGCGGAGGTTTGCTCTTCCATGGCGGCCTTGACTGGTCCGACCGGGTCGACTTCCTTGATCTCAACTGCCTCTACCCGGACCCCCCACTTGTCGGTCGCTTCATCGAGTATGTCCCTCAGGCGAGCATTGATCCTTTCCCTGTTGTAGAGCACCTCGTCCAGTTCCATGTCACCGATGATGCTCCTCAGGGTTGTCTGTGCCAGTGCCAACGTGGCCACCTGGTAGTTCACGACTCGGAATATTGCGGACATCCCATCGACCACCTTGATGTAGATGATGGCGTCCACATTCGTGGGCGAGTTGTCCTTGGTGATGACCTCCTGTCGAGGGACCTCAAGCACTTGCGTCCTAAGGTCGACCCTGCGAATCGCGGCCACAGGGCTCACCAGGTTGAAACCAGACCGGAGGTAGCCGCGATACGAACCAAAGACAGTGACCAGCGCGGTCTCGTAAGGTTGTATCGAGTATGTAGTCCTAGCAAGCAGTATCAGGATGATGACAATACCTACAATGATTATTGCGATGGCATAGGCCGTTCCGGAGCCACCGCCGTATGCGAGTGCTGCGACAGCCCCCAGCGCGAAGGCTACGACCAGCGCCAGGAAGACCAGGATCATCACTTGGCTCGTGTACGGGCCTAGAGGAATCGGGGATGGTCCCTGGGACACATTTGCTGGCTTTGCTGGTGCGCTCATTGCTCGGTTTCCTCAGGTATGGGCAAGGTGGCAGCCTTCAAAACGGTGTCGCTCATGCTCGGAGAAGCCATTGATGGAGATTGCCTCTCGCAAGGCGCCCATAACTTCCGAACCAAATGATCGATTATGCTAGCTGCGAAGGCTAGGCTGGGGGGCTCTCTTCGCCTTCCTTGGCCTTCTCGGGCTTGGGCACTGGAGCCACCCTCAGAACGACTCCCTCCCCGCCAGTAATGATGACCTCTGTCCCGGCTGGGATGGGCGCGTCAGATGTCGCACTCCATATCTCTCCCCGGACCCTGACCTTGCCCTTCATATTGCCGGGTGAAACGGCGACGGTGACCGCGGCCTTCATGTTGGTCAATGTATCAACCGTGGTAGCTATCGGAGATTGCAGAGGAGCTATCCGCTGATAGATGGGGATTGCGGCCACACCTCCTCCGCAGCCCGCTGCGAGGAGTATCAGAGCTGCGGCGACCGGGTTCGTCTGGAAGAGCCATGGAACCGCCATCAACAGGACACCTACTGCGACGAGCACCGCGGCTGGTACGAGAAGGAAGAGCCCTGGGTGAGCAACATCAACGATTAGGACTACGATCCCGACAATCAGCAGTACCGCACCCAGATATATCGACGCGTCCGACATCAGGTACCACGAGAGGGGGACGGGATATAAATGGTCCCACCCTTCACCTCATCAATGGAAAGACTGGACATCTACAAGTTCCGCAAGGAGAGAACAGAGGAAAGGCGCAAGGAGAGTGCGCAGCGCGATGTCAGAGACGAAGTCTTCGACCGGACGACCCTCCTTTCCGTTTCTCGCATGGTTTCCAGGGGCATGTTCAGCCAGGTCGACTATTCGATCTCCACCGGAAAGGTGGCGAACGTCTTCCGGGTCACCTCCTCGTCAGGTCCGCGCGCCCTCAAGGTCTACCGCATCTCGAATGCCCTCTTCAGAAGCATCCCGCCATACCTGCTTCATGCTCTGCGGGAGGAGGTGGGCTCATCGAGCTTCGGCCGACTGGTCTTCGCCTGGGCTCGAAGGGAGTTCATGGCCCTCAAGGCCTGTCATGAGGCTGGTGTGCCGGTTCCGGAGCCCATCGACTACTTCCGGAACCTGCTGCTCATGGAGTTCATGGGTGAGGAAGGTTTGCCCTGGCCACCGCTCATAAAGTGCGTCGTGGAGAAGCCTGAAGTAGTGATGAAACAGATCACGCGTGCTGTCAGGACGATGGTGACAAAGGTAGAGATGGTGCACGGAGACCTTTCCCCGTACAATGTCCTCTATGACGGGAAGCGCATAGTTCTCATAGACATGGGCGAGACGATCGCGACCGACCACCCGGAGGCGAAACGGCTCCTCGAGCGAGACGCGGACAATTTCGCAAAGTATTTCTCCCGCCTCGGTCTCAGTGTTTCTTCAGAGAATCTTTTCGAGAGGATGGGTGGCAAGAAAATTCCATGACCGAACTCTTCGCTCGCATACCAGAGGATAGGATCGGGGTGGTCATTGGCGCCGATGGTGTCACAAAGAAGGCCATCGAGGAGCGGAGCGGCACGAGCCTGAAGATAGACGTCGATGACTACTCTGTGTCCATCACCTCACCTGCCAAGTCCGATCCATGGATGGCCATGAAGGCCCGCGACGTGGTCCTGGCCATAGGGAGGGGATTCTCGCCGGAGCGCGCCTTTCGCCTGTTCAAGGGGGAGACCTATCTGACCATCCTGGACATGAAAGACGTGACCGGTAAGCGGAACAAAGCGGCCATGAGGAGGATCAGGTCCAGGCTCATAGGCACAGCCGGCAAGGCGCGGGCCCGGATCGAGCAGTTGTCCGGGTGTCTCGTCTCGGTCTATGGCACTCACGTGGCGCTCATAGGGACCGCCGAGCAATTGGAGAGGGGAACGAGGGCCATGACCATGCTGCTTAGAGGCAGTGAACATTCCACGGTGTTCGGCTTCCTAGAAGGGGCACGCCGCAGGGATATCCCCGACGAGGGGCCTGAGGGAGGAATAGAGGACAAGGACCTTTGACGGCCTTGCCACCTAGTCATTGATTCGATGGGGAAAACTGTTGGCCTGAAAGGAGAGGAACTGGACTTCTGCCGGAAGTCCTTCTCAGAGTATTTCCGGAAGAACCCTATCGAGACACCTCCAGAGCTGGAAAGACGCGAATTCGCTTTCTCCCTGTTCGATGCTGGAGCAGGAGCTGCACCCTTCCTGAGACACAGGTCGTTGAAGACCCGGGATGCCTTGGAGGTCGAGCTCGTGAGCCTGGTCCCCCGGCACGTCTACTATTCCACATCCCTTTACCGGTCTCCGAGCAATCCATCCATGAAGGAGAAGGGGTGGGAAGGAGCCGACATTGCATTCGACCTCGACGCTGACCACCTGAACGAGGCCGCGACCATGTCATACCCCGAGCAACTGGAGCTTGCAAGAAAGAGGTTCGCCTACCTTGTCGATGAATATCTGATGGGTGACTTCGGGCTCACAGAGTCGGATTTTTCGATCGCTTTCTCGGGCGGGCGGGGCTACCACGCCCACGTCCACGCACCGGCCTTCCAGAGGCTAACTGGGGGGGAGAGGAGGGAACTGGTCGACTACATCATGGGCATAGGCTTCGACCCGGAAACTGACTCGTTCGGCCACGATTATGCCCCGAGAGCTGAGGGGGGTAGGGGCGGCGGTCGCCAGTACCTGCGCTTGTTCCCTTCAGGGGAACCTGGGTGGCGTGGACGGATGAGCAGGGGTATCCAGAAGTGGCTGGAGGAACGGAAGACGTTGAACGAAGAGGAGCTCGCCCAGGAGGTCATGAAGCTCCTCGAGCGATACGAAACCCCATCGGATAGCGAGGGGGCCCAGGTCCAGGGGAAGAGCCGGTCCAACCCGAAACCATCCAGGCGGGCCAAGCGTATCGCCATGGACCTTGTCCGGCCCGAGACCCAGAAGGCCATTCTCGAGCGGCAGACCTTGGAGAGCTTCCCACACGACAGGACCGGTGAGAACCGGAAGGAGCTCCTGGGTGCGCTCGCAAGAGCACTGTCGGTGCCTCTGCAAGGAGAGATGGATGCTCCGGTGACGACTGACATTCACCGATTGATACGGATGCCCGGCTCCCTTCATGGGGGGACCGGATTCATCGTGAAGACTCTTTCGCGGAAGGATCTGGATTCATTCAACCCTTTCGCTGATGCGCTCGTACCCGACACTGCGAGACCTGTCAAGGTCAGGTTATCCAGGGAGGCCGATTACCCCTTCAAGGATACCCCCCTCAAGGGCCATGAAGGGGAGGTCTTGAGCGCCCCAGCGCCACAAGCCTTGTTTCTCCTGCTGCGGGGAGAGGCAACAATGGAGATCGGCTGACCGGTCTGCTCTCATCGGTAGCAGGGCCATTCCCGACGTGTCTTGAGTCCAGGTGCTTGGAGGTGTCAAGGCCCCGGATTACCTTTTGGACGACCCCCCCTACTCAAACGTATAAATAGGGCTTAATCTCTCCCAAGAACGTTGAAGCTTTGGGTGTTCCTGGTCCGACGGCTTATCCTCCTCATCCCGATACTCATTGGGGTGATGACCATCACCTTCGTTCTACTTGTTTCGATGCCCATGTCTGTTCGGTTGCAGTCGTGCGTCCCCACCAACCCGAGGCATCCGGGCAACGTGACACAGGAAATTCAAGCCTGCGGATTTAATCAGAACATTGTCATCCAGTATGTTCAGTACGTATCCAACATCTTCACGCTAAAATGGGGTTATATCAGTGGAGATAGTTGCATAAGTGGATACCCTGGGGCTTGTCTTGGTAGTACGCCGACTCCTCTCATTTCCAAAGCGGTATTGTCGTGCGGTTCGCCTTGTCCTGTACTGACGTTGATCGCAGCGTGGCTACCGTATACCATAGAACTCGCCCTCCTCTCTCTGTTCCTCATCATACTGGCCTCATTGCCCCTAGGAATGTATTCGGCCGTAAGGAGGAATCGTCCCCTGGACCAAGGCACTCGTATATTCTCCTTCTCAGGTTATGCGCTTCCGGGTTTCCTTTTAGCGAGCGTTGTTGCAGTTGCTGCCTATTTTGCACTTATAGGAAGCGCACCTTCTTGCTATAGTGCTGCGCCATTGCACCTCGTTTGGGGTAATTGGCCTCCAGGGCAGCTGGATGGTTCCCTCTATACCTGTCTGGGGACTCCGGCTACTGGCACTACACCGGCGACCCTGAGCGGAGGTTATTTGCCATTCATGAACGACATGGGTTCAACTACACCCACTGGCCTGCCTATCCTCGATGCTTTTATCTATGCCGTCATTCACCCCGGCCCTGCGGGTGATCCTACCTATTACTGGAACATTCTTGGCAGTGGTTTCCTGCGCATACTTCTCCCTGCCCTGGTCATTGCCTACGGTTCCATAGCCTCTGTCCTGAGGTTCGTGCGGAACAGCATGCTTGAGGTAATGAACCAGGACTTCGTTAGGACAGCGAGGGCCAAGGGGGTATCGGAAGCGAGAGTAGTTCGTCGCCACGCTGGGAGGAACTCGCTGAACGCAACGATAACAGTGCTCGGGCTCACTTTCGCTGCATTCATGACGGGGTTCGCCGTGACCGAGTCAGTCTTCCAGCTTTACGGGGTCGGCCGCCTATTCACATTCGCCCTGCTGCCCAACATCGACCCGGGCGTTCTCACCGCATCCACGTTGATGTTCACCATCTTGGTCGTCGTTGCGAATCTCATCGTAGACATAGCCTATGGGTACCTAGATCCCAGGGTGAGGCTGAGCTAACATGAAGATGATGTTCGTGAACATTGGCATCGTTGCCCTCGTCATCGGGGCGGCGCTGGGCATATACTGGGTGAACACTCCGCTCTCCCAGAACGATGTGGCATACGGCATGTCCGAACCGGGATTTGGTCTTGCCTTCTGGGCCCCAGGTAGCAACGGGACTACCACTACCTTCTACGTGTCCTACCTTTACGCGGATTCGAATGCCAGCGTCCAACTCTATTCCTGTGCGCCTGGACTTGGTTCGAGTTGTAACTCGAATCTGGGCGGTGTTCTTCTGACGACTACCTCTGGTGCTAATTCGATCAATGGACAAAATGGCCAAGGGACTTATGTGGAGCCGGCCGGCCAGGGCAAGTGGTACGTGGCCACTACCAATGAGCCACTGATCGTCGTGGTCAAGGTCCCATACTCGGCTACGTCCACTGCTGTCGAATGGGGATCGATCGGCTTGATGGTCGGTGGTCTCGCAGTTCTCATCGCGGGCTTCATCCTTCGAGACCCCAAAGCGAAGCCAATGCCTCGCATTGCCCAGCTCAAGAGGACCTTATACTTCTTCTTCCAGAATAAGCTCGCAGTTGTGGGTCTTGCCATACTGCTTTTCTTCATCATTGTCGCGGTCCTTTCCCCTATCTTGGCACCATATGCTCCAACGTTCTACACTGCCACCAACAACCTAGGCAATGGTAACGCCTACACATTGCCACAGTACTGTGCTGAGCAAGGCACCGCTCCATACGGGTTGCCGGGTTGCAGCAATCCACAGCCCGTTTGTACATCCACTGTTGGTGGTTGTACTGGAGGAGATACGCTATATCCGCCGTCTGTGTATTATTCTAATGTTTTGGGCCCTACTTGGAGTTGGACCAATCCGCTGAACCCGGGTGTTCTTCCCCTGGGTTCCTTGTGCGTTCAAGTTGGAACCAGCGGCACTGGCAACTATCTCAATATCTATCAGGGCCTCATAAGAGGGACCCCGTGGGACCTCATGCTCTCAGGAGTGATCGTGTTGTCCGGAGCGGTCATCGGGATTGTCCTCGGTTCCATTGCGGGCTACGTTGGGGGCCTCGTCGATGAGGTGGTCATGCGTGTTACAGATGTCTTCCTCTCCATACCAGCCCTACTCCTGACAATAGTCATCCTCATCAGTGTAACGCAGTCCAATCCGAGTACTAACATCCAGACCATTCTCACGTTACTCGTGTTCTCTTTCATCGTGACTTGGTGGCCAGGCTATACTCGTCTCGTGAGGGGTCAGGTGTTGGTCACGAGGGAGCAGAAGTACGTGGAGGCGGCCAGAGCCAGCGGGGCCGGAACCGGGCGAATACTGCGCAGTCACATCATCCCCAATAGTGTATACCCTGTCTTCGTCTCCATTTCACTGGACGTGGGAACCGTACCCCTGATGCTGGGAACGCTCGCTTTCCTGGGATTCAACCAAGCGATCGGGTTCGGTGCACCTATCGGCGGTCTTCCCAATTTCCCTGAGTGGGGAAGCTTGGCGGCTACCGGGGTCAACCCCACGTTCGTGTCCAACTTCATCACCGCCATCAATTCGACCACGGCGGTACCCTTCCCATGGTGGCAGTTCCTATTCCCTGGGCTATGCCTGTTCATGTTCGCTATCGCTGTGAACTTCCTATCCGATGGTCTCCGAGATGCCCTGGATCCGAGGTTGCGGAGGTAACGAAATGATAACGCAGCCCCCACCACCATCGTCTCCTCAAGCACCCTCTGACCAGAACCTCGTTTTGCGGGTCAAGGACCTCAAGACCTACTTCTTCACATATGATGGCATCGTTCGCGCACTCGACGGTGTCACCTTTTCGGTTAGGCGTGGGGAGACAATAGGACTTGTCGGTGAGACCGGGTGCGGGAAGTCCGTCACGGCATTCTCGATAACCCGCCTTATCCCTGACCCACCTGGCCGCGTGGTCTCAGGAGAGGTATGGTTCAATGGTGCGAACCTGCTCTGGGCCTTGGAAAAGGAAGCTGAATACACCCCCATCAAGAAGACCGTCCGTATCAAGGTCAAACGTCGTTATGGGCGCATCAAGGATGCCCAGAATCGGCTTTCTGCAGTGCGGGGAAGGGATATCTCGATGATATTCCAGGAACCCACGTCCGCGATGAACCCAGTGTTCTCCATCTGGAACCAGGTGGGGGAGGCCTTGGAGATCCACCGGATCATCCCGATAGTGGACTCTCTGTTGAAGGCTCGCCTTCCTGATCCAGCCACTGAGAAGACCATGATCAGGAACCTGATCCAGGCTGCGCAGGAGCCGGGTCAGCCCAGGCTGCGTGAAGTAGCGAAGGGAATCGCAAGCACCGTAGGATTGCCCAGTCTGGAAAGCCAATTCTTCCACCTGTTGCGTGGCCCGATGCTGAACGTGGACAAGGCCACCGCGGACATCACAAAGATCTTCAAGCAAAGGCGAATCACCGGCCTCCAGAGAAGATTCCTCGCATACCGAAGGCATATCGGCATGGTCGACATGGCGACGAAGGACCTTTTCCTCCGTGAGATGCGGGAGGGGAAGAGCTACTCCCAGGCGCGGAGGGCGAATGGGCTCAGAGGAACCAGTGCGCGCCTGCGGAACATCTGGATGAGCACGCCGGGCGTGAAACACTCAGCTGCACGACCGCTCCAGGAAGAGCTCTTCTGGCAGGTCGTGATGACGCTGGAGAGCGTTGGCATCGCCAACCCGGTCCAGGTGGCCCAGGGATATCCTCACGAACTCTCTGGCGGAATGCTGCAGAGGGTGATGATCTCAATGGCCCTTGCACCCGAGCCCGCTCTGCTCATCGCAGATGAGCCTACCACAGCACTTGATGTCACCATCCAGGCGCAAATACTCGACCTGATGAAGGACCTCAAGTACAGGGTGGGGACGGCAATCATCCTAATCACGCACGACCTGGCAGTTGTTGCTGAGACCTGTGATCGCATATGCATAATGTATGCCGGCGTCATAGTAGAGGCTGGAGGCATCAAGGAGATCTTCACGAAGCCCATGCATCCATACAGTCAGGGGCTCCTAGCGTCCATTCCGAGGCTGGATGATCCCGACAAGAAGCTAGAGTCCATACCTGGCTCGGTCCCCAACCTCATCGGGCCTCCACCCGGATGCCGTTTTCACCCCAGATGCCCCTCTGCCATGGAGAAGTGTAAGTCGCTCCGCCCGCCAATGACCTTACAGGAGCCGTCGCATGTCGTTGCGTGCTGGCTTTATAGTGGTGACGAGGTGAGCGATTACTGATGGCCGTCACACCAGGGCCGACCGACAGTGTTCCAAAGATCGCTGCCTCGCTGGCACCAGCCTCAGATGAGCCGCTGATAGAAGCCTGGAACATCAAGAAGTACTTCCCCATACGGGGTGGAGTTTTGTCCTCCCACCTGGGAGATGTAAAGGCGGTCGATGGAGTCAGCTTTGCGATACACAAGGGAGAGACAGTTGGTCTTGTAGGAGAGAGCGGGTGCGGCAAGACCACAGTAGGTCGCATAATCCTGAGGCTGATAGAGCCCACGGCCGGACACGCCTTCTACCGTCCGCCACGCGAGGTGGCAGACAAGATACAACGGCTCTACGTCGAGCTGAATGCTATTGCGGCGACGTCTGGCGGGGAGGAGATGAGCGTCGAGAAGCTTGCCCAGAACCCTCGTGCGCAACCGATCCTGAGGGAGTTGGACACGTTTGCCCAGCAGTACTCCATCTTCCGAATGAAGAAGAAAGACCTGCGAAAGCTGAGGGGGAAGCTGCAGATCGTCTTCCAGGACCCATTCTCATCGTTGTCTCCCAGGATGCTGGTTCGTGACATCGTGGCTGAGCCCATGTCGATACACGGTATCGGCACCAAGACGGAACGCTACAAGCGTGTCGGTGAGATACTCGAGGATGTCGGGCTGAACCCCGAGCACCTCTGGAGGTTCCCCCACGAGTTTTCCGGAGGACAGCGCCAGCGTATCGGCATTGCCAGGGCATTGGCGTTACGTCCGGATTTCATCGTCCTTGATGAGCCCACCAGCGCGCTCGATGTGTCGGTGCAGGCCCAGGCGCTCAACATACTTCTGAAGCTGCAGCGAGAGTATAACCTCGCCTACCTTTTCATCTCCCACCATTTGAGCGTTGTAAGGGCAGTCTCCCACCGGGTAGTGGTCATGTACCTCGGCAAGGTCGTCGAGACCGCTCCCACCGAGGTGCTCTTTGCACGTCCGCTTCACCCATACACTCAGGCGTTGCTCTCTGCTATCCCGATCCCGGACCCTACGCTAAAACGGGAAAGGATCATCCTCAAGGGGGATGTGCCAAGCCCCGCTGCCCCTCCGAGCGGTTGCCGATTCCATACACGCTGCCCAATGGTCATGTCGATATGCCCCAAGGTGGATCCACCCTTCCTGCCCATACCTGGATCACCTAGCCATCTTGTTGCCTGCCACCTGTTCACGGAACAGCAGGTCGCAGGGTTCAATCGTCCCGGATCAGTATCCTTGCCAATGGCCCCTGTGGCAAAGCCACCCATGCCATCCCAGCAGGGTCCGTCTTACGCGACTCCTGTCCCATCCCGCACGCAACCAACCGGGCAAGGCTCCAATGTCGCAGCCGCGCCCCCCTCCCCTCCGCCAATGCGGGAGACCCCGCCACGGCCCTTAGCTCCTCCACCTGCCGCTCCTCCTCCCGCTCCGGCACCCCTGCCTCGCACAGCTGTTCAAAGGCCGTATATGCCCCCGGCACCACCTCCCCCGCCGCCACCACCACCACCCGCTGCGGGCCCGTCCGTGCCTCCGCCGCCGCCCAGGAGAGCCCAAGCAGGGTCATCAGGGCCTACGCCAATCTCATGGAGAAGCCATCCTCTCGCTGAAGATTCCCTTTCAACAGAGGCTACCTCTTCTCCTTCGCTAGGGCGCTCACTCAAGGAGCGGTTTAAGCCCAAGTCATAGGGCCGATGCCTGATCCGTTTGGATTCCGCGAGGCCAAGAACTCCCTCACTGAAGAGGAACGCAAGAAGTATATTGCTGACCCCGGAACCCCGTGGAAGACCTGGCTACTGACCGAGGGGCTCAAGACCTGGATCGGCCTCGCCATGCTCATTCTCGATATCTTCCTGTATGGGACCCTCTGGCTGACGGGCAACGTGTATGCCCGTTATGCCATCATCCCGGCCATGATCGGTGCAGTCTACCTGAACTACCTCCTCTGGATCTATCTATGGCGGGTCCCTGACATTGACGAGCTCCGCAAGGGCCGTCTCAAGCGCACGCTTCGGAGTCCGTTCCCCGTCGGCCGCTGGACCCTGGAGTACAAGACCTGGAAGGAGCAGGGCGTTTCCGCCCTGCACAGTGACGAGATCAACCCGAAGGAGTTCCTCTGAACTACCTTCCTATCCCGAGCAGTGCCTGACATAGCAATTGTCCCACAGAGGAAAAACAACAAAGAAAAGGGTTAGAGGGAGCAGGAGGGAAGGCTCTCCCTCCCGCCCCCTGTAGGGCGCTGTTTGGACTTTAGACGTAGGTGACAGTGAACCAGGTACTGTCGCCGCCTCCACCGATGCATGGGTTCTCGTTCATGCTGGCGCCGCTGATCCAAGATGCTGTTCCCCAGCCACCAACTCCCTGTCCTGGGTTCGGTGTCATGAGCGCTAGTTGCTGATCAATGTGCTCCCCTTCGTTGTAAAGCAAGGCGCGCTGGATCAAGTTACTGTCGTGACTCGCCTGGGTGAACAATGCGATCATGTTCTCGTAGGCTGTCCCTTGGCAGGCGGTTGTCACTGAGATTGTTTGCCAGACGTAACTTGCGGGGCAGCTGGCCATGTAGTTACCGAAGTCCATGCTCGCAGGGTACAACGAACCGGCCAAGCCCTCCTGCAACGCGTTACCCCATGTGTACGTGGAGTCGGGCATCGCCATTGGGCCTATGTAGTCTGTTGGGTCAGGGTAGTCTGGAGCCCAGCCGAGATTGTAGACTGGCATCCCGTTCTGTCCGGGCGGGGCGAAGCTGTTCTCCACCAGGTTGGCGAAGTTTATGTCCTCTGGCACCATCCGGACTGCACCATCTGAGTACTGAGATACCTCGCTCACCCACAGGCTGTCAATCTCGTCTTGCAGTGGGGCTCCCGTTTGCCCTGGGTACGGGAAGACACATGGGCTAGCCGACGTGCATGCAGTCGCAGCAATCCCCTTTTCAGCCTCCACCTGGCTCCACCAGTACCCGGCAGAGCCCGTTCCAACTGCGCTGGGGTCAGTCATATCCCAGGAGATGTTGGTTGGGTAGTAGTTACCCATGCCCTCAGGTATGATGCCACCATAGAGTTCGGCGTCCGTTATGTCATTGATGGTGTTGTACTGATCCTGCACTGTCTCATACGGGAAGGCGTGCACCATGAACTGACGGAACGCCAGGTCTTGGAAGAGATTGGACGGTGCGTTCAGTGTTATTCCCGAGGGCAACAACCCTTGAGCTACCTTCTGGTTGAACTCCATGTCGAAGTTCGAGAAGAAGATGGAGAGCCCCGGTGCGGATGTCTCTGTCACTGCCCCTGATCGGATCAAGGGTATCAGTATACTGGTCGAATCCGTTGGCGGGACAGAGGCCAGATCCGCTTGGCCATGCTCAAGGGCAGTCTCACCCTCTTCCGCGGATGACTCCCATACCACGTTTACGACCTTCACTGGGAACGTTGCTGGTAGGCATCCAGAGGTCCAGTCGCAAGTAGTGCCATCCCAGCCTGGATTGGCCGTCACCT
>Ga0326728_10002922_pt1 | contig 55260 bp, 37 predicted proteins | sample MB3enrmetagenome_FD_207602 | JGI IMG/M metagenome (GOLD analysis project Ga0326728, IMG submission 207602) | Lab enriched peat soil microbial communities from McLean, Ithaca, NY, United States - MB31MN | ecosystem: Environmental > Terrestrial > Soil > Wetlands > Peat | place: USA: New York... | reverse complement strand
GCGCCAGGCCGAGGAGAATTTGCACGCCGCCAGCGCCCAGATTGGGATAGCGACAGCGAACAGGCTGCCCAACATCACGCTCACCGCAGGCGCCGGCAACACGGCGCTGGCCCTCGACCAGTTGTTCACCTCAGGCACGGGGTTTTGGGGCCTGGGCGCCACGGTCACGCAACCGATCTTCCAGGGCGGGGCCTTGCTGCACAAAGAGCGCGCGGCCAAGGCCGCTTATGTGCAGGCCGCCGAACAATATCGCAGCGCGGTCCTGACCGCCTTTCAGAATGTCGCCGATACGTTGAATGCGCTCGGGGAGGATGCCCATGCCCTCAGAGCCGCCGCGGCGGCCAAAGATGCCGCCAAGGTAACGCTGGACCTGACCCAGCGTCAGGCGCAAACCGGCTACGCCAACTACCTGGCGCTGTTGAACGCCGAGCAAACCTATCAGCAAGCCGTGCTTAACGTCATCCAGGCCCAGGCCAATCGCTATGCCGACACGGCGGCGCTCTTTCAGGCCCTGGGCGGCGGATGGTGGGACCGCGCACGGTCCGGCAAATGACGAGGGCCCCTTGACAGCAAGACGGAGGTAGTGTTTATTGGTGCGGATAGAACGGCAAGAATAAGAGTATGATTGATACGACTCAGGTTGACCTGGGCGGCCAGCAGGGCCATGGACGGAAGTCTATGTGGTCTGGCGCCACTGGCCCCGGCATCGCGGGAGGGAAGCTCTGACTGTTGGATACAGATTTTGAGAAAACCCGCGATTGCCAGTCAATCGCGGGTTTTTTGTTGAAACGACGCCGCCCTGGCAGGCGGCCCCAAAGAAAGACAAAGCCATGAAAGCAAACCAAAGCCGAGTGCGCGTCCGGTTCCTGCCGCAGAAGCGGTTTGAGGTCAAACCGACGCATTCGGCGCCGTTTCGGGATCGCGAGGAAGACCCTTTGGAAGGGCTCAAACGCCGGTTGCTGGAGGGGCATTTGGAGGGAGTCCGGGATGCGGAACGGAACTGCCGGTTGCGGCGGGCCGCCAGCGAAGCGGCGGCCCTGGCCTGGGTAACGCCGTATCCGCTGCTGATGTTCCCGGTGCTGTTCGAGGAGCAAGCGGAGGCTGCCTCCGTTCGAGCTCGACGCCAGGCCGCAGTGCGGTTGCGCAACCGCGACTTGCTGCGGGCTTATGAGGCCGCAGCGGTTCAACGCATCGGCTCGCGTCCCGCTTCGGGGACCTGGATGCAGCGGCGCAGGACCAACAGGCCAACGGGGGCAATCGTGGTGACCAACGCGATGACGAGCCAGAGGGCGGCGGAATCGCGCGGGCCGGTTTCCGGGCAGAACGCGGCCAGCAGCACGCCGGAGAACATAGCCACCGGGAGCTTGGCCAGGAAAAAGGGAAGATAGGAGAGCGACATGTAAGAGGCTTCCTGCCCTTTGGGCGCGATCGCCGCGGCGTATTCATAGAGCCGAGGCGAGTAAATTGACTCTCCCACCGAGAGCAACGCGATGAAGAGAAAGATCATGACGTAATACGGGTTGACGCTGCCCGGAACACCGGCGCGATTCCTGGCGATTTCCGAAGGGAAGGCGTCCTCCAGGAGCCGCCGGTTGAGGCGGGCCAGCTTGGTCCCCTCCTGGTTGATGAGGGCGCCCAGGTCTTGGGCCAGGGCGACGCGCAAGGGATGCGCGCTGCGGGCCAGTTCCCGAGGGTAGGTGTCCTCGAGCAGCAACCGGTTCAGGAGCAAGGTCTGGTTTGGAAACGTCCCGGCCTTGGGATGGTTCGGGTCTTTGTCCAGAAGCGCCAGCGCCGCCGGGGACAAGGGCACGCCGGCGAATCGCCTCTCATCGTAGAGTGTCTTGCCATGGAGCAGGCGATTTAACTCCTGCGCCAGGAGGGCCTGCCGCTGAGGCTCAGGCCGCTTTGCATCCCCTAACAGCGCCAGGCTGCCCGGCGAGAACCGGTCCCAAACCAAGGCGGAAATGGGCCGGGTCGCCGCATTGGCATCGTCCCGCAACCGGGCTGCAAAAGCCGCCGCGTTGCGAATGTCTCCGGCGGCAAACAGGGCGGAACTGGGATGCGGTCCTGCGCCGGCGGTCCGGTCCGCCAGTTCCCGGCCCAAGAGCGCCCGCGTCGGTCCCGAAAGGGCCCGGGCAAGCGCGCCGGATGCCGGGCCGGAGGGGGATTGGAGTTTGGCAGCCAGGGCGGGCAGTTGCCGAAAATCATCCGGTGAGAACCGGGCATCGCCTCCGAGCCAGCCATTGGCGATGCCGTGGCCTAACCAGCCATCGGCCATCGGCTGGAACCATCGTGGGGGCAGGGCCATCAAAAAGACCGAAGCCGCGGCGATTGCGCTGCCGACGCTGACCATTCGGTAGGCGGAGATTTTTTGTGTCAGCGCCCCGACGATGGGCGCCAGCAAGAGGATTAGAACCGAGTTGATCATGAACAGACGGCCCACCGGCGCGCCTTCCCCCAGCTCGCGGATGCCGAACTTGGGATAGGTGTAATACATCTGAATGAAGATCAGACGCACGAAAGACGCCAGGCTGAGAAAGGCCAGGAACTTGTAAAAGCCGCGCTGGCGCCACAACCCGGCGAAGATGCGGACCGTCTCACGGAATGCGTCGCGCGTCGTGAGACGGAATGCCTTCCAGAGGTTGGCGCCTGGGTACTTGGGTTGTTGGCGGGTGATTTCCACCCCCTGGTCGGTGGCCTCGACGCCGTCGCGCAGGGCAAACCAGACGACAGGCAACAGGGAAACCTCGATGAGCAAACTGACCAGGAAGAGCGCCCGATACGTGGTGAAATCCAGCCGCAGCCACGGCAGCAGCCAATGGCCATGGGGTTCGCCCAGGCTTTGGCGCACGCGGTCGAAGATGTAATTGGCGATGAGGAACCCGGCGTTCATCATGGCATAAAAGAGGGCAAAGGAGATCGAGCGCTGGGCGGTGGTCGAGTAGCGGCGGACGCCGGCCACCAGCACGGGCGCGCCCAGGGCCTCGCCCAGGGCCAGGGGGAGCATGCCTGCGGCCAGGGCCAGCCATTTCACCGTGGTGAACGTCATCACGGCGCGCGCCCCCACCGTGACCGCCAGCCCCATCAAAATGGCCTTGCGCAGCCCAATCGCGTCCGTCAAGGACCCGACGAGGACCGCGAACAGAGTCATGGCCGCGGACCACCCGGCCACCAGAAAACCCGCCTGCTCGTCGCTGTAACCCAGGTCATAGGAGAGCCAGAGCACGAAGGTCGTGTTCATGACGCCGTAGGCCGCAATGCCAACCAGCTTGACAATGAACACGAGCCATAACTCGCGCGGCGCCCCGCGCAGGACCGTGAACCGGCGCAGAAATGCCCGGAGCGCGGCGCGCGTTTGCGCCGCCGATGCCAGTCCCGCAGAGGCAGTGCTCATACTTCCAGAAGCTGCCTCCGAAGCATACCTGCACGGGGCAGCCCGTGAAAGGAGGAAAGACGGGCCAATGAATAAGCGCCCTCGGCAGGGAGTCGAAGATGGAAATCGCGGCAAAGAAACGTTGTTGATTCTTTGCGCGTTTGTGACATTATCGCCCCACTTGAGACCTAAAATGCAAAAGACGAACATAGAAAAGAGCGCAAAACCGAGCACGTTCACCTTCACCCGCCGTCAATTCCTGAGCCGCACGACCCTGGCGGCCGGCGCCGCGGCACTCTCGTTCCCGTATGTCGGCCGGGTCCTGGGGGCCAATGAGCGCGTCAACGTCGCCTGCATCGGCGTCGGCGGCAAAGGCGACAGTGACAGCAGCGAGGCTGCGGGGTGCGGCGGCAACATCGTTGCCCTGTGCGACGTGGACAGAGACACTTTGGCCCACAAGGTCAGGCAGTTTGAGAACAAGTTCCCCGAGGTCAAGCAGTACCGCGACTACCGGAGGATGCTCGAGGACATGGACAAGAGCATTGACGCGGTGACCGTTTCGACTCCGGACCATAACCACGGAATTGCCGCCATTCGCGCGATGAAGGCGGGCAAGCACTGTTTCTGCCAGAAACCGCTGGTGCAGACCGTCTATGAGGCCCGGACAGTGAGGGCGCTGGCCAAGGAGAAGAACCTGGCCACTCAGATGGGCAACCAGGGCAGCGCCGAAAGTGGGCTGCGGCGGGCCGTTGAGGTGGTGCACGCCGGGGTCATCGGCAACCCGCTCGAATGCCATGTCTGGTCCAACCGCCCCATCTGGCCGCAGGGTCTGAATCGGCCTGCCGGCCAAGACCCGGTGCCGGCGAAGCTGGACTGGGATGTGTGGCTCGGCCCGGCCCCGGAGCGGCCTTTCAAGGACGGCGTCTATCATCCCTTCAACTGGCGCGGGTGGTTCGATTTCGGCACCGGCGCCCTGGGCGACATGGCCTGCCACACCGTGAACATGCCTTTCCGCGCCCTCAAACTGGGCTATCCCAATGTCGTGCAACTGGAAAAGGCCTCGGAAATCTATCCCGAGACCTTCCCCAAGACCTCCCGCATCCGCTTCGAGTTCCCCGCCCGCGAGGGGCTGCCTGCGCTCAAGTTCTGGTGGTACGACGGCAACCCGGGCGACAAAGCGACCCTGCGTCCTTCCGGCGAGGTCGTGAAGGAAATCCTGAGCTCACTCAATGACCCCATCCCCACCGGGCGTGAGCGTGAGGGCCTCCTCCCCGAGAGCGGCGCCCTCATCATTGGCGAGAAGGGCAAGGTCTTCTCTCCCGACGATTACGGCGCTCATTTCTTTGTCTGCATGAATGGCGAGCAGAAGTACTCGAGGAGCAGTGAGAGCGAGGCCTGCAAGGCCGTGCCGCAGACCATCCCCCGCTCCCCGGGCCACATGCAGGAGTGGTTCCGGATGATGAAAGACGGAACGCCCGCCTACTCGAACTTCGACATCGCCGCTTACCTGGCCGAAGTGGTTCTCCTGGGCTGCGTGGCCCTGCGCGTCGGCCCAGGCCGCCGCATGGAATGGGACGGCCCGGGCATGTGCTCGCCCAACATCCCCGAAGAGGCCTCCTGGTACGTTAAGCGCCGGAACCGCCCGGGTTGGGAGGCTTGATTCCCTTCCCTCCTGGCTGAACCCCCACGACGCCACCATCCCATTTGCCGGCCAGTCCGGCGGAGCAGCTCTTGCGGCGCGGTTGCGCCTGTGCCGGGCAAGGCCGGGCGCTGGAAGCCGCCAAGCTGTTTGTCGCGGTCCTGCAACAGCAGCCCGACTGTTTCGAGGCGCATTGCCGCCTCGCCACGGCCCTCCGGGAGCTCAACCGGCTGGAGGAGGCGGTCCAGTGCCTGGAGGCCGCCATCCGCCTGCGCCCGTCCTATCCGCGATTGCGTTTGCTGCTGGGCGCCATCCATAAGCAGGGCGGTAACCTCGAGGCCGCCGCCCAGTGCTGCCGCCTGGAACTCGCCCTGGACCCGCGCAACGCCGACGCCCATTACAACCTCGGCCTGGTTCTGCAAAACCTCCGCCGGCCCGTCGAGGCCATGGCCGCGTATCGCCAAGCACTGGCCCTGCGCCCAAACCATGTCGACACCTTGATCAACCAGGGCCTTCTTTACGAGGAGGAACTCGATCTCGACGCGGCGATAGCCTGTTGCGAACAGGTCCTGCGCCTCGAGCCGGCCCATGCCGAAGCCCATTGGCAGCTTGGCACCGCCTTGCTGGCCAAGGGCCAGTGGGAGCGCGGGTGGAAGGAATATGAATGGCGCTGGAAACTCAAAGACTTCCCCACGCCCGCCGGGGCGTTTCCCCAGCCGCTCTGGGATGGGCGCGAGCTGGAGGGGCGGCGCATTCTGCTGCATTCCGAGCAAGGCTACGGCGACGTCATTCAATTCATCCGTTACGCCCCGCTGGTGAGGCAACGCGGCGGTGAAGTCTTCCTGGGCTGCCCCGAGGCCCTGACCGCACTTCTCGCCCGCGCCCCGGGCGTCAGCCGGGTTGCCACAGGGCGGGCCGGCCTGCCCACCTTCGATTTCCACGCCCCGCTGTTGAGCCTGCCAGCCATCTTCCGGACCACGCAGGAAACGCTCCCGGCCAAGGTCCCCTATCTCACCCCGCCCAAGGAGGTCTTCCCCATCGGGCCGACGGAGGCAGGCTGCCTCAAGGCCGGCCTGGCATGGGCCGGGGACGCCAAACACAAGAACGACCGCAACCGTTCGATGCCGGCGACGCATTTTGGTCCGCTCCTGGAATTGCCGGGCGTTCAATGGTTCAGCCTGCAGGCAGGCCCCAGGGCCTCGGACCTGGCCCAGACTGCCTGGGCGAGCCGCCTCACGGACCTGGGCGCGCGGTTCGCCAACTTTGACCAGACCGCCAGCGCCATTGCCCAGCTCGACCTGGTCATTTCGGTCGACACGGCCGTGGCTCATTTGGCCGGGGCTTTGGGAAAGCGGACCTGGACGCTGCTGCCTTTTGCAGGCGAGTGGCGTTGGATGGTTCGCCGGTCCGACAGCCCGTGGTATCCTACGCTGCGCCTGTTCCGCCAAGACCAACCGGGCGACTGGCCCGGGCTGATGGACCGGGTCAGAGCCGCCCTCCAGGCCCTTCGATCCAGCCAGTGAAATAGTCACCGAATTGGGCGCCATCCCCTCACTGTAGGAGACGACGTAAGGAGTCTCTGATGGGAGAGACTCCTTACGTCGTCTCCTACAAGACTCCTCACGTCGTCTCCTACAAGACTCCTCACGTCGTCTCCTACAAGACTCCTTACGTCGTCTCCTACAGACCTGTTCCACACGCTCGGCTTAGCCGAGCGCAGGGTCCGCGATGGCGAACTGGGCGCGGGGATTATGCCCAGGGGCATCAGGCCCCAAATACATTCGAGTCAATGACCGCGTCGGCGCAAAGCCGAAGCGTTGGGCTGCCGCTTTGGCCGCCTCGTTTCCGTCAGGAACGTCCCATATCGCGGGCCGAGTCCCCGTTCCGTGCAGCAAGTCTATGACCAGCGCAATGGCTCCCTCGGGGCTGGGGCAGGTCACGGGACCCAGGTAGTCCGCGTTGGCGCCGGCACGGAGCAGGCCCCAGCCCGCGACAGGCCGTCCGGCGGGCCAGACCAGGGCCTTCACGCTGTGGCGGGCCAGGCTGCGCAGCAGGCCCGAGCGCGGCGCTCCAAAGGCCGCCGCATCGATTTGCTCGACTGCATCCCAATCGGCATCGGCAAGCTCCCGCGTCTCTGACGACGCAGCGGCGGGCGGCGGAGGCTGGCTTTGATTAAGATTAGGATTAGGATTAAGAGAGCGGGTTAGGGTCCACTCGGGTACGAAGCCGAGCTTTTCGTAGAGCGGATAGCCGGCCGGCGTGGCATCGAGCCCGATGAGCCGGACCGCCCGCCGGCGGAGGTATTCTATGGCCTGGCGCATCAGAAGGGTGGCAATGCCCTGGCGGCGATGTTTTGGATGCACGAGCATCATGCCGATCCACGCGACGGCCTGGCCATAAGCGGTCGTGGTTACCGTTCCAGCCAATTCATTATCCAACTCCGCCAGGAAGCAGCCTTGCGGTTCCAATTCCAGCAGCCGGCGCCAATCTTCCGGCGTCTGGTTCCACCCGGCAAGCCGGCGCAACTCGTCGACGGCAGCCAGGTCGCCTTCGGTCATCACGCGCAAAGAAAGTCCGCTCATCGAGTTCGGCATTGCTCCACGTCTTGATCATGGCCTGTGCGCGGTCCAGCGAATGGCCTGGCGCACTATCTGGCGGTAATTCGGGTTCTCGTACGCGAAATGGTCGTGGCCGGATTGCAGATAGACGACGCGGGCGCCGGCGTAGGTCTTGGCCCAGGCGATGACCTTGTTGCTCAGGGGTTCATCGGTGGTCAGGAGCGGATGGCACTCGTCGGCCACGTCGAAGAGCTTGTACGTCTCGTCATGGATGACATAATCCTGGATTCCCTTGACCACAGGGTGCTGCGGGTCGGCGACGTGCATCTTGATTTGAACTCCGTGCTGGTAGAGGGAGCGCGGCTTGTTGACTCCATCCACAACCGTGGGCTCCAGATAATAGCGCGCGCCGATGATCCTGGCGTATTCGGGCCACTTCTGGTAGGACGCTATGGCATGGTGCAGCACCACCAGTCCTGTGCCCTCCTTCAGCCGCGCCAGAAAATCCGCCTTCGCTTCTTCGGTGATTTCCTGGTGCATATCGTAAAGGACCAGCACGTCGTATTCCTTTGCGGCCTCGGCCTTGAGCATGGCATGGGCGTTGGGATGTTCGACTGACTGGTAGGTGATGTCGGGATTGTCTTTGAATACCTGGAAAAACGGCTCTTTCTCGAAATCGTGGCCGCCGGTGACCACGAGGACGCGGATCTTCCCGGGCGGATTCTGGGCCTGGGCAGGCCCGAGGCTCCAGGATGCGAGCAGTGAAATCAAAAGGGTGAGAATGACCAGACGCATGTTTTTCATGCCGCTGTTGTAGCATGAGCCGGCGGCTTTTCCAGAGAATTCCGGCTAATGAATTGACATCTTCAACTTTCCGTCATTATCTCGTGTCCATGAAAACATCCTGTTCATCGAAGGCCGTCACAGCGACCCACTTTGCGACTGCGGACGGAAGCCCGGATGTCACGCGCCGCAAATTTCTGGCCAGGACCGGCGCGGCAGCGGTCGGTCTGACGATTCTCAAGCCCGGTCTTGCGGCGGGGGCGGAGGCGAACTCAAGGCTCGACATTGGGGTGATCGGATGCGGGGGGCGGGGGGCCTGGATAGCCGAGTTGCTGGCCAAGAACGGCCATTACAACGTGGTCGGGGTCGCCGATTACTTTCAGGATCGGGTCGATGCGGCCGGGGGAAAGCTCAATGTGCCGTCCAACAAACGATTCACGGGACTCTCGGGCTACAAACGCCTGTTGGAGGAGAAGGTGGACGCCGTGGCCATCGAGAGCCCGCCCTATTTTCACCCCGAGCAAGCCGCGGCGGCCGTCGAGGCGGGCAAGCACGTTTATTTGGCCAAGCCGATTGCCGTGGACGTTCCCGGCTGCCAGTCGGTCCGCGAGAGCGGGCGCAAAGCCACAGAGAAGAAGCTGGCGTTCCAGGTTGATTTTCAGACGCGCGCCATGCCGTCCTACCAGGAAGTCATTTCGCGCGTCCACAAAGGGGGCATTGGCAAGCTGGTGACCGTTTACGCGGAGTACCAAACCAGCCTGATGTTCGAGGGGCGTGACAGCGAGTTGCGCAAAGACCCGAACAACCCCGAGGTCCGGCTGCGCGCCTGGGGCATTGACCGCGTCCTGTCGGGCGATGTCATCACCGAGCAGAACATCCACGCCCTGGACGTGGCGACGTGGATAGCCGACGCCAATCCGATCAAGGCCTACGGGCGGGGCGGCCGCGCGCGCCCGTTTCTGGGGGATTGCTGGGACCATTACTCGGTGCTGTTCTTTTTCCCCAATGACCTCATGGTCACCTTCACCGCCAAACAGGTCGGATTCGGGTTCGACGACATCATGGTGCGCGCTCACGGGGAAACGGGCACCATCGAGACCAATTACGGGGGGAATTGCTGGCTGCGCAGCCGGGACGACGCCTTCAGCGGCAAGACCGACGACATCTACCTTGTCGGCGTCCAGAGGAACATGGTGACCTTCTACGAGAATATCACCAAGGGCGACTGGTCCAACCCGACGGTGGCGCCGAGCGTGAGGAGCAACCTGACGACGATTCTTGGGCGCACCGCCGCTTACACAGGCGCGGAGGTTGCCTGGGACGACATGCTGAAGACCGGCGAGAAGTGGCAGTTCGACGCCAGCGGGCTCAAGGCGTGAAGTTTTGTCCCTTGCTTCTCCTCGTGCTCTCCTCGGCGGCGGGGATGGCGCAGGACAACCTGCTGGAGGACCCGTCGTTCGAGTTGACGAAGGACAAGGACCAGTTTGGGCTGGTCTTCGCCAAGTGGGGGGGCTGGAAATACGAGGGCGATTGCGAGTTCGCGGTGGGCCGCGTGGCGCATAGCGGGCGGACCTCGTGTTTGCTCAAGGGGGGTGCTGCGCCCAAAATCCGTGTCGTTCAGTTGCGCGACCTCGAGCCGGGCCGTTACCAGGTAACGGCTTGGGTTCGCGGCCTGGAGATCGGCGTCGGCCTCTGGAACCAGACGACCGAGTTCATGTTCGACGGCAAGTACATTCCGCTGCACAAGAATGGAACCTTTGGCTGGACGCAACTGACCTACGTGGGCGAGGTAAAGGAAAAGAAGCAGGCCGGGCCGTCCTTTGGGTTAATGGCGCCGGGCTATTTTTGGATCGACGATGTGAGGCTGGTGAATGTGGGCGAGGCGGCGCCGCTGACGGAACAGCCGGTGTTCGGCCCCGAGGAAGCGCCGGTGGCCCCTCCAGGGGAGCCGGGGGCCGAGGCCGTGCGTTGCGTGGAGTGCGGCTACCGCAACCAGGCCGCATGGAGGACCTGTTACGCCTGCGGCACGCCGCTGGAACCAAAGTGGCCCCAGGCCGCCGGACCGCCTGTCAAGGACATCACCTCGTTCGAAGACAAGAATCCTTTCGACGCGGGCACGGTGGTCGAGCAACACGCCACTGACGGCAGGAAGGCGCTGCGGCTGGAGCGGTCTTATGCCGGCATGGACGGGCCGCAGGATTGGACCGGCTACGATTATCTGAAGGCGGACTTGTACACGGACGCCCAGGGGCCTCTGGACCTGTCGATCGAGATACGCGATGCCGCCACGCGTGATTACTGGACGCGCGTAAACTACCAGACCGTTGTGCCGCCCGGCCCCAGCACGCTGGTCTTGCCAATCAAGGGGCTGTACGTCGGGGAGAAATCCCGGCCGGGCCGGAGGTTGATGCTCGGGGACATCCGGCGTTTCATTCTGAACATTGGCGAGAAACCCCTGGCGCCGTTGTTTGTGGACCATCTGAGGCTGGAACGCGACGAATCGATCACGCGCGCGCGGTTCGAGGGTTTGTACGCCTTTGACTTTGGTCCAGCAGGCAGCCCGGTGATGGAAGGTTTCCTGCCGATCACCCCGGCCACGCGTTACAGCAAGGGGCGCGGTTACGGGCTCAAGGATGCGCAGATATGGCGCGCGTTCGACGTGCTCCAACCGGACCCGCTCTACCAGGATTTCATTTGTATCGAGTCGGGCGGCCTGGCCGTGGATGTGCCCAACGGCAAGTACCGGGTCTTCGTCAACCTGGACAACCCTTCGGGGTTCTGGGGCGAGTACCAGACCTACCGCCGCCGCGCTGTCCTGGCGCAGGGCCGGGAAGCCGTCACCGAGATGATGGACTTCAATGCCCTCAAGCAGAAATACTTCCGCTTTTGGAACGTCGAAGACTTGCCGTCCGACAATACGTTCGACAAATACCAGCAGGCGTATTACCACGAAAAGACGTTCGATGCGGACGTGACGGACGGGCAGTTGGACCTGGCCTTTCGCGGGGAGAACTGGGCGTGCAGCGTGTCGGCGGTGATTATTTATCCGGAGGCAAAGGCGGCGGAAGGAGAGCGTTTTCTGGAATGGGTCAAGGCCAAGAGGCGGTTCTACTTCGACAACTACTTCAAGCGGGTCCTTCATAAACCGAGCGGCGAGCCGCTCGACCCGACAGACCAGGACCAGCGCCGGGGCTGCGTGCTTTTCCGGCGCGACCCGATGAAGGAGCTTTACTACAACGACACGCCTGCCAAAGACGAAGTCGGCCAGCCCCTGGCGGCGGAGGCCTTTGCCGGCCAGTGCGAAGCGGTGACGCTAGGGGTCCTGCCGCTGCGGGACTTGGGGAGGACCACGGTCACTGCCAGCCGCCTGGCCGGCCCGGGCGGCACGCTTGACGCGGGCGCCGTCGAGGTCGGATATGTTTCCTATCGCCTGAGCCGCGTCACGATGGAAGGCTCGGTCTATACGATCAGCCCGCGCCTGATCATGCCCACCAACACCGTGAGCCTCCCCAAGGGCGTCGCCCGGCAGTTCTGGCTCACTGTCAAGGTCCCGCCCGATGCCGTGCCGGGCGTCTATAGGGCGGAGGTGACCGTTTCGCCGGAGCACGGCCCCGCATGCACGGCGCCGCTGGCCGTCACGGTGCGAAGAGGGACGCTCGACCCCCTGGACATACCGGCCGGGCCTTGGGGTTACACGATTCGCACGCCCTGGCCTGACGACGACCCTGATGCGGCAGCCTTTCACGGAGGGCTGGCCGTGCAGTGCCTGCGCAAGATGCGGGACTACGGGTTCACCATGTTCAGCGGCCTGCCCGGGGTGCGTTACCAGGGCTTCAAGAACGGCCAGCCGGTGCTCGACTTCGGCGCCTCCGACGCCTCGATGAAACTTGCCAGGGACCTTGGTTTTCTCGCCGTCAGCGCCTACGGCAGCGGCCTCTCCGGCCTCAACGCTTACTTCCAGGACACCGAGCAGATGAAAGCCGCCGGCTTCTCCGACTACAGCGCCTTCATCAAGGCCATTTACACTGCCGTTCAAAAACATGCCGACGAGAATCAATGGCTGCCGGTTTATTGGAACCTGGCCGACGAACCGATTGGCGACGATGTCAAACGCTCCGCCGAGAATGCCGGGGCTTACCGGCGGGCCTTTCCCATGGGACCGCCCTTTTTCACCGGCGCCAGCAGCTTCAGCGGCAGCGACCGCAACGACCCGCACTTCGAGCTTGCCAAGGCCTTTCACGTGGCCAACTGGAACCTGCACGACGAGGCTGCAGTGGGCCTGCTCCGCCAAGCGGGGGGCGACTGGGCCTTCTACAACGGGGGCAACCGCTGGACCTACGGCTATTACCTCTACAAAGCGGCCAAGCAGTTCCACCTCAAGTTCCGTCTCTCCTGGCACTGGAACGCCGCCGCCGGCGACCCTTATTACGCCCTGGATTGTCGTGAGGACGATTATGCCTGGTGCAACGCAACGCCCGATGGCCGGCTGGTTCCTTCCATTCACCTCGAGCAACTCCGAGCCGGCCTCAATGATTACCGCCACCTGCTGACGCTGGCCCGGCTGGCCAGGGAAAAGGAAGGCAGCCCGGCCGCCGCCGCCGCGCGGGACCTGATCGAGGCGCGCATGGCCTCCTTCAAACTCGGGCAACGCGAGCACGACGAACTATTCGCGCCGGAGGATTGGCAGGCCTTCCGCCGCAAATTGGCCGATGCCATAGAAGCGCTGCGGTGAGGGACGCTTTCTATATCGAGGCGTCGCCATCAACGCGCGGGTCTGCAACCGATGGCATCAGCAGGAGAGGCGGCTGGTTTCGTCCGGCATTCGGCGTCAGCGGACCGTTGCCGCGGCGCCGCCGCACAAGCATTGGCGGCTCGAGGAGGCCGTTATCCTGTCGCACGGCCTCACGCAATTCATCCAGGAAAGTCGGCAGCGCCGACTCGACCCGGTTCCAGTTGGGTATCAAGGGAGACCGAAGCGGGTCCTTCTGAAAGGCCTCGGTCGCCACGCGAATGGAGCGCACGAAGGTGGCGACGGCGCTCTCCTCCTCATGCCGCACGTATTTCAGCCCGTTGGCGGCGGCGTCAGCGGCGTAAAAGCGCAGGGTATCCTCGGCCTGGCGGCTGTAGGCGCTCAAGAGGGTATCGAAGAGACCCGAATCGAGCTTGATGCCTTCGGCCGCCATTCGGCGGAAAAAGGAATTGACGATGTCGCAGGCCATCTTGTTGAGGCCCTTGTCCGGGTCGCGTGGCGAAAGCTCCTGGTGCTTGTGATCGTAATTGTTGGCCAGCTCAGCCTGGCAGATCGCCCGAGGGGCCGTGTTGCGGAAGACCTCGGCGAGCATGCCGATCTCGAGGGCCCAATCGTGCGGAATCCGCACCCGGCGCACCAGGTCGGTATCCAAAGCCACCTCCCCGGCCAGCGGATAGCGGAAGGTGTCCATATAGACCAGGAAGGGATGCAGGCCGAGAATGGTCTTCAGGGCCCGGAGCAGCGGGGTAATGAACAGGCGCATGACGCGTCCATTGAGGCGGTCGGTGAGTCTGGCGTAGTAGCCTTTGCAGAAATCAAAACCGAGGGCGGGATGAGCGACCGGGTAACAGAGGCGGGCCAGGAATTCGCGGTCGTAAGTGAGGATGTCGCAATCGTGCAAGGCCACCATGCGGGCCTGTTCACTGGCCAGCACGTAGCCCAGGCACATCCAGACGTTTCGCCCCTTGCCGGCGGGGCCCGGGCAGAGGTCGGCGTCATCGAGCTTGCGGAACATGGCCTGCATTCGGGGGCTGTCATTCCAAAGCAGGACCGGTTTCTGGGGCAACTGCTCGAAGAAGCGCCGGGCTTGGCGCCACTGCCTGAGGCCGGCGGCGCCGTCGATCCCGACCACGATCTGTTTGAGGTAAGGGACATGCTTGAGCTCCCGAACAATGCCCTTGAGGGCTGTGGTCCCCACCTCGCGAATGTGGCACGGAAGAACCAGCGCGATGGGCGTCTCCTTGCCAAACTCGGTGAGTTCGCGTTCCAGTCGGGGCAGGTCGGTGGGACCGAGGCGGTGAATGGTGGCGATGGCGCCGGTTTGAAAGAAGTCGGCCATAATGTTTTTGCAATGACTGCGACGCGCTCTTATTCTCCAGGGGGGCATAGAAAAGTCAACACAAACCACGAGTGCGCCTGCTGACTATCGAGGCAGCTTGCCCATTAGAGACAAGGCTTCCCTTGCCACGCCATCTTCCGAGCCGTCTTCTTCATATCGCTTCTTGAAATAGCGGCAGGGTGGGCTTTGCCTTCTGAAAATGCTTCGCGCGCAGCAATCACCATCTTGGAAACGACGGGGTCTTGCGCAAATATTGTGGGCAGCCTTTCCTCTTCTCTGACACTCGCGTTTGTGAGTGTTTGGTTTCATTCGGTAACTGGCTACGCTCGCCAGTCGGGGTCGAAGTCTCGAGCCTGGTGGGCAGCCCCACCCCACGTGCTGGTTCCGAGCCGGTGCTGGACGAGCGACGGGGCGTGGTAGTAGAGAGGGCGGCCGAGTTGGAAGGCCAGGGACACCAGTCGCAGGTCGGCGGGGGCTTTGAGCGTGCTCCAGCCCAAAACGGCGTGCGCCACGGCAGGCCGCGAGAGCAACAGGGCCTGAGTGCCGTAGGCTGACTCGGGATCGACGGCGACGGCGTGGCCGGCCACGTCGAACGCGATTTCCGGGAGGGCGGGGTTGTACAAGCCGGCGAGGGTGATCTCCCTGCGGCGGCAGGGCCGCCAGCACTGGAGGTTGTGGCGAAGGTGCCGGTTGAAAATCAAGTCGTCCTCAAGCAGGAGCAGGTAGTCCGCCGAGTGATCCAGGAACCGCTTCATGGCGCGGAGGACCTGCCGGCTGATTCGCCCTTTGCGGTCGCTCGTTGTCTCAGGGTCAACGAGGACCTCGAGCGGGAGCTCGGGCCAGTCCGAGGCGGCGAGGCTGGCGAGCGTGGCCCGCCGCGACTCGTCTCGCTCCGGGCACGTAATCATCCATGCTGCGACCGTCGGCGGGCCGCGGCCGGCCCGGCGCCAGGGCCGGCGTGCGGACGATTGGGCGCGCAGCCATGCCAGCCGGCCATCCCAGCGCCGCCTCAGCCGCTCGAGGTCCGCCAGGCATTCGTGCTCGAATTGGAACCCGGGGACATGGGAATTGTGGGGCATCAGAGTCCACTTCGATGTGGTCCGATGCTGAAAGAGCCGGCGCCCCTCCCAATCATGCTGGTACATCCCGCCCTGGAACATCTCCGGGGCGAGCGGGCAGAGTTCATAGACGGTCCGGAGCCGGCGGAACGCCAAACTGAAGGTGTCTTTGTCGCCTTGGAGGTACTGGTAGTAGAAGTCGGAATGTTCGTTGAACCAGAGGGCAAGCCGCAGCGCCGGCCAGCAGCGCCGTTTATCGACGACGATTTGGCCGCTCTCGAATTCAGGTTCAAGGGGGACGTCCAGTCCGCAACTGCGCCAGATTGCGTCCGCTTGCCGCGAACGGCCGAAGTCGGGCCAAAACAGGGCGCCGGACTCCCGGAATGGCCGGATGCCGAACAGGAAGGCCGGGTCCCGCACGGGCACATTATCGGCGTCGAGCAGCAACACATGGCGGAACGGGGAAAAGAGGATGGCAAAGGGTTTCAACTCCCAGGGGCCTAATCGGCGGACAGGATGGTCGCGCCGGACCTTGGAGGCATCGACGCAGTCCACCTGCAGCGGGGCCACCAGACGTTCCATGTCCAAGTCCAACTCATGGCGCCCCAGATGCCAGAGCTGGATGGGAAGACGGCAGCCCAGGCGCCGCAGGGCGTTCAGACAGACCCAGGCATTTGCAAAATAGCGCGCCCCGCCGCAGCAGATGACGATGCCGCGGCCACGATAGCCGGCTGCCGGACCCGGGGCATGGCGCAAGAAGGCCTCGAGCGCAGCCCGAGCACCGGGCAGAGTCAAGGGCAGGTCGTCGAAACCGCTGGGCCCGGCAACGCGCGCCGCGCGGGCCGCCAGCCGGGCCTCCGCGCGCCGCAGGTAACGCGCGGCTCCTCCGTCAAAATAGTATTCAATCTGGCGCACCACGGCATCGGCCGTGATCAGGTGCAAGCAGCGGGGAAGAGAACCCACCGCGTCGACACAGCGGCAATCGAGTTCATCGTCTGGAGCGCCGTCGCCCAGGCTTTGCACGCGCGCCTTCCAACAGCCGCCGTCCCGGCAGCACTGGAGGGCGCCAATGGTGTGGAGGAACTGGTGTCCCGGGTATGCCTCCCAATGCGGGGGTTCGCGGCCGCCCGCGATGACGACACAGGGACGAAGACCGCGGCGATCCGGCGGCCTCGGGACTGCAGCAGCCAGGTGCATGAGCGCGGTCACGCCGCATAGCACTCCATCCGCATTGTGGACCAACCGAATCAACTGGCGGAGGCTGGTGCGCCCGCGCAGGTCCATCACCCCTTCCAGGCGCGGATGGTGGTGGCCAATATGGCCGACCTGCACGAACTGAATGCGCCCCCGAAAATGGTCGATGACGCTCTGGTAACGCTCGGCCGCCCACCACTTGATTGTAATGTCATGCTTGCCGCCGGCGCAGACCAGCCAGTAGGGGGCGTCACTTCCGGCCAACTCGCGAATCGGAGAAGGAGCCGACCGTTCGGTCTTCGAGAGATGAATGTCTCCGCGGAACTCCGTTGGCCCGAGCTGCAGGCCGAGGCGGGAGTTGAGGAAATCCAGGAAGGCATACAGGTAGTGGCACGGTACTCGACCGCTGCGATGTATCAAGGGCGTGTCGCACCCCAGCGTCTCCACCGAAGGGTCCAGGGGGTCGAGCGGCGTCAGATAAGGATTGTGGGTCCAAACATCGGGAAAGGCCGTTCGCACATCAGTGATGAACCGGCCAGGACAAAGGCGGTGCAAGTCCCTGACGGCGGCCGTGAGCATCACGACGTCCCCCAGGGCCAAGTGCGATTGCAGGACCAATTTACGCGTCTGGGCTATTGACATAACAGGCCCTTAGTCACAATGCAATCAGCGTGCCCCCGCCCTCTCCATCAGGGCAGCAGGCCCAGACTCCGGGAACCTTCGCTCGTCCTTCCGCTTTCCCCTGGCCCGGGCGCAAGCAGAACCCGGATGCAACAGGACAACGCGGGTTGAACTACTTCAGTCCCTGCCGGTACAGCAGTGCCTCAGCATGGAAGCCTTTGACGTGCTCATGCTGCGAGAAGGCTGCAAAGAGGCTTTGGAGATGGTCTGCTGCCTTCCGACCCACCAGCGGGACGATGTTGTTCAGGAACCATTTTTGAACGACTTGCGCGTCCAATTCTGTGGGGTTTCCTTCCACGAGGCATGTGCAGTTCGGGGTGATAGTACTTTTGCCATTATAGACGAGCGTATCGCCCGTGAGCATGGGGAAACTGAACGATTCCGGCTGATTCTTTTTCTTCATAGCGGTGTCCCTAGTTCGTGGTTTCAGCGACATCCTACCTCGCCTGTTGGTGAAAAGCAAGAGAATATCGGATGTGATTGCACTCGGTCGCTGATGGCGGGCGGGTCGAGCCAAAGCAGGCAGCCTCCACTGAGGAGACCACTCTAGTGCGGGGGGGCGGCCCTGGGGGAAAGGTAGCGCCACAACTGGCGGCATTCCTCTTTGTCTAGCGGGCGCAGAGGGCCGACGATGGTGGAGTGAGCCACGGCCTCTTCTGTCGAGAGGGCTTCCGAGAGGGGTCGCGGCGGGTGTTGGGCGGGCCCGCGAAGGAACGACCGCTGGGCGGAGAGCAGTTCGGCGCGAAGGAGGAATTCCTTGGCAGACCCTTCATTTGCCGCAAGGTCGATGACCCAGCGTTGAGGTGGCGCCGGGGGCAGCCAGCGCTCGACAAACAGGCGGGTATCGTTGGCGACGAAATCCAGCCGCGTCACTTTGTTGGTGAAAGGGAACGGGAGGCTGATCTGTTCGCTGTTGGCGACGTCCCAAATCCGGACCTGGGCGTCCCACCTGTGGGCCTGCTGAGCTTCCGGTGTCCGGTGAGCCGTGGCCAACCAGCGACCGTTGTGACTGAAGCTGCAGGCATAAACCTCGCCGCCACAGTAAAGGGGCCGGGAGAAGGGCTGCCAGGTGTCATTGGTTCGACACCAGACAATAGCGGTCTTGTCTTCGCTCGCGGTAGCGAGCATCCGGCCGGAATCCGAGAACGAGGTGAAGAGCACGCCATCCAGGTGGGCCAGATGGTCAGGCCGGCCAAACGGGCGGCCCGGCTCGGCAACTCGCCAGATCACGGCTTCCCCGGGGTCCAGGGTTTGGTCCCAATAAGAGGCAGCCAGCCACTGACCGTCTCGGCTAAACGTCACGTGAGCAATTTGCTGTTTATGGGTTAGCAAAACGACGTTTGTCGGACCTGCGTCCAGGTCGATAAGGCGGAGCACTCCGCTTCCGGTCGCGCGGACCGTGGAGGCGAGAGCCAGCCGGCGCCCCTCGGGGTCAAAGGCTGCGTATGCTGCGACCTCATTGGTGAACGCGATCAACGCCGGTTCGGGAGCGCGCGCCGGTTCCCACACGGCCACACCCGGCGCGTTGCCGCTGCCGCCGTAGAAAGCGAACCGTCGCCCGCCGGCGGCGCACAAACAATGAGACCACAAAGGGTCGTACACGATGGGACCGCCGGCGGGAGTTCGGGCCTTTCCGGAGACCTCCCAAACCTGGACCTGGGTCGGTCCGGCAGGCGTCGAGCCCGCCTGCCGGAAGAAACAGAGAAGACGGTTGGAGGCGCCGGCGAAGCAGCAAGCTGAAACCTCGGCCTGGGCCAGCCGGAAGGCGGCAAGCTCGTTGGTCGAGCCCGCATCCCGGACCCGCGCGGAGGTGCGATCGTGGATGAGAGCCAGGCGGCCATCGCTGCTGAAATCGCCGCTGGCCTGTTCAAATACCGGTTTCTCAGACCTGCGACGCCAGACGCGGATTACCCCGTCCCGATCGGCTGTCAGGATGCGCGTAGCGTCTGGGCTCCAGAGGACCTGCTTGACTCGATCGTGGTCCCTGAGGATAGGAGGCACCATGCGGCCGGTTTCGGAGTCCCACAACCGCACGGTCGAGTCCAAGCCGCCAGTCACAAACACGCTGTCATCGGGACTGAACCGGACATCGAGGATGCCATCGCCCGGGTGATCGACGCGAAGGGGGAGGTGGTTGGCGCCAAGTTCCCACAAGAGGGCGGTTCGATCGAAGCTGCAGGTAAGGAGCCAATTGGTGTGGCGCTGGCCGAAACAGGCGCTATAAACGAAGCTCCGGTGGCCTTGCAGGACGTGGGTGGCCCGGCCTGTCTCCCACTGCCAAACCACGGCACGTTTGTCCGTGCCAGTGGTTACCAGGCGTGTTCCCGAGCGGTCGAAGCGAGCAGCGAAGACGGTGTTGCCATTGGTCCATCCTACATTCGCAGCGTCTGCATAGTTGATCGCCCGCCGGGCATGGCCGGTCTTCGCGTTCCAAATCACGACACGGCCCTCGGGGTCCGACACCGCGGCGGCGATCCACCGGCCATCGGGTGAGAACTGCAGGTCCTCGCAGTCCCCTCGGAACGCCCCGCCGCCTTCGAGTTGCTGCAAATTAAAGACGTTTCTCCCTGAGGAAACGTCCCACACGGTGAACGCGGAGTTCGTGGCGCCACCTCCTGTCACCGCGCGCTGCCCGTCCGGGCTAAGGCTGGCCCGGCTGTGGCCCTGGCCGACGCGCCGGCTGACGGCCTGGCCGCTTGCGATATTGTAGAGCATGTAGCCGCTAATGCCGCCGAGCAGGACATTCTGCCCGGCGGCATCAAAACCGCCGCACAGGTCGCCCTGATCGAACCACATCTGTTCAAGACTGGGTGAGCGGCGCAGCATCGAGTTGATGCGGATGCGGTGGGTCTGCCGGGTGAACTCCGGGTCGGGAGCTGCCGGGAACAGGTCATCCGCAACGAATGCCTGCGAGAACCAAACCAGGGCCGAAAGCCAGTCCCCACTGTCGGCAGGAGTCATTCCGTTCGCCATTTTAGCCATTTCGAGAGTCAGGCGGACTGTCGTGGAGCGTATCTGGGCGGCCTGGCGGTATTTGGCCAGCGCGTCCGAGCACACCCGCCACCCCAGGCCGACAATGACGGCAAGAATCGCGCCGGCGATGGCAGCCGTCCGCAGAATACCACGGCGATAGGCCGCCGTTTCCTTGGCTGCCAAGGCCGCTTGTTGCTCCGTCAAGGCGGTTCGGCGCTGGCGCAAGGAGCGGAGTCTCTTTGCCAACTGCCCCGCCCCGGCAAACCGGTCCTCCGGCTTGCCCGCCAGACAGCGCTTCAAGTCCTCGCGGAGCAACGGGTCGTCAATGTCCTCCGCCCAATCCCCGGTCACCGGCCGCCTGAAGTCGGCCACCGCCAACTGGTAGAGCACCACGCCCAGCGAGTAGATGTCCGAGCGTGTGGAAGCCGGCTTTCCCGCGAACAGCTCCGGCGCCATGTAGAGTTGCGTCCCCGCGTACGATGAGTCCGGAGATAGCATCGTTTGCGTGAAACCCTCCCGTGTTCCCCCGGCCAGAACCTCCTGGGAGGTGACCTGCCCAACGCCAAAGTCCGTCAGCTTAACCTGGATTTTGGAGTGCGGCGCAGCCGCGCCGCGCTCCAAGACGGCTTCGCCACGCACCAGGATGTTCCCTGGCTTCACGTCCCGGTGAATGATCCCCGAATCATGCGCCGCCTGCAAGCCCTCCGCCGCTTGCGCCACCATCTCCAGCCGCACCTCCAGCGGCACCTGCTCTATCCCACCCTGCGCCTCACACCACGTCTTGAGGTCCTTTCCCTCGACAAACTCCTCTTCCAAGTAAAAAGGCGGTTTGTCCAGATAAACTTCGTGCAACCGCACGATGTTCGGATGCTCGCCGGCGCGTTCCTTCAAGACGCAAAACAGCGTCATTTCCCGCTTCAGCCTGCGCACGCGGTCTGCCTGGAAGCAAAACTTGAATACCCGCCGCTCTTTAAGTTTCCGGTGACGGGCAACCCATACCTCCCCAAAGCCGCCCTGTCCGAGCTTCTCCTCGAGCACCCAAGGGGTGTTGGGCACCGCCTGGTCCAGCGCCGCTCGCCAGCCCAACACCGGTTCCTGCTCGGCCCCTCCAAAACGACGCGCCTTCTCAGTGTCGGCGGGGGGGCAAAACGGACCTGTGCCCACTTCCCCGACCTCGCAGACCTCCAGTGAGTCCTCGAGGCCCTTGAGGTGATATAACCCGTGATTCAGCCAACTCAACTGTCCGACTCCCGGAATGTCCTCTCCCTTGAGGCTCTGCCGGGCACTATCAAACACTGCCCTTGTCAGCAGAATCTGGCTCCCCTGTGCCAAACCCATCACCCGCGCGCCCACGTCCACGTTCAACCCGATCAAGTCCCTCCCCCGCTGCCGCTCCGCCTCCTGGAAGAGCACTTCGCCCATGTGCAGCCCAATCCGGTCCCGCACCGCCACCGGCGCCCGGCCGCTGAGTTCGCGCAGGCGCCGCTGCAGCATCAGGGCGAACCTTACACCCTCCGAGGGTGCGACAAAGAGGAGGAAAAACGAATCGCCTGCCGTGCTCAGCTCTTGCCCCTCGGGAAACTCCGCCAGCGTGGCGCGCACCAAAGCGTGGTGTTGCTCGATGAGTTGCGCCCCGGCGTGATCCCCTAATTGCTGCTTCAGTGCCGCCGAGCCCACGATGTCCGTGAACCCCATCGTCACCAAGCCAGTCCGATGTCGGCGCCCGAATGCCTCGACCTGGCCTCGGCTGATGCTTGAGCCCGGAAGCTCCATAGGGTGCAACAGCTTAGCACAACCGCCCAAAGTTGACAAGCTGCGCAGATTGCCGCAATTCAGCGCCGCGCCGGTGATGCCCCGGTCTGGTCCAGTCCCTCCCGGGTGAGCACCGCCAGCAGGGCGTAATAGTTGTCCACCAGGAAGCCTTCGTAACCCCAGGGCGTTCCGTCCCAGGCCTTCCAGTCGTTGCTCATGCCATTGTCCGCCTGGCCCTGGAAGGAGCCTTTGGCGAAGGCCTCGAGCATGGGGAAGAGAATGCTATCGGCCTCCTGCCGGCGGCCCAGGTCATACAGGGCCGCCAGGGTGAAGTAGGCAAAGGAGGCGGTGGCGCCCCCGTTTTCGTAGATCTGGAAGCCGTCCGAGTTGTCCTCCCGCTCGCCGCCGCCCCAGCGGCGCTCGAGATGCGCGTAATCTTTGCGGGCGACGGGGACCAGGTTGCCGGGCAGTCCCAGGTCAAAGCGGGTATAGCCGGCCGCCTTCATTTTCTGGAGCAGCCGGTCCATGATGGCGTTTGCCTTTTCCTTGGGGACCAGCCCGTAGTGAATGGCGATGCCGTTCACGAAAAGAAAATAGTAGTCATGGAGCCGGCCGTCCGCGCTACGCCAGCCGGCCAGGACACCGGTGGCCGGATTGTAGAAGGCATTGAAATAGGCGGCGCGCAATTTGCCGGCTGCCGCCCGCCAGCGGGCGGCGTCGTTGGTTTTGCCCAGCTTGGCGGAAAACTCCTCGAGGCCCCCCAGGGCGCGATAGGCCAGGGCGTTGGCGTAGGCGTCCTCATGGCCGAAGCCGATGGTGTCCCACCAGTTGGAGGGGCGCTTGTCGGCCTTGCCGGACCAGGAGCCGGAGTTGCCGCTATAGGGATAATCGAAGAGGCCATTGCCGTCGCTATCCATGGCCAGGAGCTTGTCGCCCCAGTCCTTGAGGCGAGGATACTGTTTCCCGAGCCAGGCCAGGTCGCCGCTGCCGGCGACATAGTCGGCGGCGGCGATCAACAGCGACGGGTAGCTGTCCAGGAAAGGCGGGTCGCGAGTGGGTTTGGCGGCTGCATCATCGAAGGTAAGATTGCCCGGCAGGCCGTAACCGGCCAACCCGTCGAGATACCGATCCAGCGACTGCCGAATCAGGTCGAGGGCGGCAAGATTCCCCACCAGCGACGGGCTATGGCGCGCGACGTCGGCGTATTCGTATATGCAGAAGGCGCACGTGTCGCTGGCGGCATGGTTGGCCAGCACCCGCAGCCGTGGATTCAACTGCAACACATTGAGCCAGTTTCGCCGGAACCCGTTGAGGCGGCTATCTTCCCCCAAGCCCGGCAGCTTTGGATGGATGGCGGCCACTTCCCAGCGGTACTCAATTCGAGGGCGGGCCGGCGTCGCGGGCGGGAATGTCACTTTGATGTAGCCCCCGTTCGTCCGGCGCGCATCGTAGCCCAGCGCCAGGTCCGCGCCCCCGTCCGCGGTAATCCGGAACGACCCCTGGTCGGGGAAGTGCATCACGGCGGGCAGGCCTATGGAGCCGTCCCGGTTGAACAGGCCCAGCAGGGTGACATGGCAGCGGTGCGGGTCAAATTCGAGCGCCAGGGCCTCCGGCTTCTCTGCCTCGCTCCAGCGCGAGAGCAGGCGCACGCTCCGCTCTGCAACCTCGATCCGCCATCCGCCCGTGTGGGTGTCGGTCTGGGCCGAGCGGCTGTATTCCAGGCCCAGCACCGGGTTTGTTTCACATCGAACCTGGAAGGACTCGGCGACGCGCGCCGGCGGCCGCAGGGAGTCTGCCCCCCACTGGTTCAGTCCCAGGCTGTCCACTCTCAACGACACGAAAGCCGGTTGCCGGAGCGAGACCCGGACATTGAGATAAGCGGACACCAGCCGCGCCGTGTCCTGGTCGGCGGTAATCCTGGCCGCCGCCGCGGACCCCCGGCCTGCCGCGGCCAGGAAGGTCATCCCTATGAGCAATTGGCATGTGGTCTTCATGAACGGGGCAACGATTGCCGGCCGCCATCATGACACAGGTTCGCTCAGGAGCAATCGCTTTCGACCTCGACGGAAGCGGGCGGGCGGCAGGGCTTGCGGTCCTCGGGACTGAACCGGCTGCCCAGCTCATAGACGGTCACCGTTCCATGTCCCCGGATATCGACGGTCCTCTTCCCTTGGAAACGGAACTTGTCTTTGATCTCTTCATAGGTCGATTCCGCCACTGTGATGCTTCCTCTTTCGCCCGATGTCTCCAAACGGGACGCCAGGTTGACGGTGTCGCCCCAGAGGTCGTAGCTGAACCTGGTGCGCCCTATAACCCCCGCCACGACCGGTCCGGTGCTGATTCCGATGCGGATGCTTACGGAGGTGCGGTACTCGAGGTTGAGCCGCTCAATCTCCCCGCGCAGGTCCAACGCCAGCTCCGCCACGGCTTCTCCGTGGTTGGCCCGCGGAACTGCAAGCCCTCCGGCCACCATGTAGGCGTCCCCGGTGGTCTTGATTTTTTCCAACCCGCGCCTCTCGACCAGTTCGTCGAAGGCGGAGAAGACCTCGTTCAAGAGACGGACGACCTCCTCGGGGCGGATGTGCGAGCAGAGCGTTGTGAAACCAACCAGATTGGCCAGGAGCACCGTTGCCGCGGCGTGGTATTCGGCGATGTCTGCCTCTCCCTGTTGCATCCGCCGGGCCAAGGCCTCTGGCAGCAGGTTCAGCAGCAGCCTCTCCGATTTCTCCTGTTCCGCGCGCAGCCGCTCAAACAACTGCCTGGTATGCACGGCGTTGCGCACTCGCAGCCTCAGGTCCAGCAAATCCACCGGCTTGTTCAAGAAATCGTTCGCCCCGGCTGCGATGCCGGTCATCCGATCCTTCCGTTCGGAGAGCGCGGTCACCATCAAAACCGGGATCGCCGCCGTCTGCGGCTTGCTCTTCAACCGCCGGCACACCTCAAATCCGTCCATTCGGGGCATCATCACGTCCAGCAGCACCACGTCCGGCGGGCATTCGGCGGCTCGCTGCAGCGCCTCCTCCCCATTCTCCGCTTCTGCAACCTCGTATCCGTGCGCCTCCAGCGGGTCCCGCAGCAACATCCGGTTCTGTTCTTCATCGTCCACGACCAGCACCGACCCGCGGCGGGCCGGCACGGGGGTGAGCATCGGTTTGCAATTCTCGATTTCAGTTTTCATATTCTTTCGCCTGCTGCCGCCTTCTTTGTTCGACGCGAGTTTGCCAACGCCGCAAGACTGGCCACTCTGGCCACGAAGGTCCTGGTGTCAATCGGCTTGGTCAGATACCCGTCGCAGCCCGCGCTCAGCGCGGCCTCCTCATCGCCTTTCATCGCATGGGCTGTCAAGGCGATCACGGGCAGGTGTCCCGTCGCCGGGTCGCCTCGCAGCGCCTTTGTCGCTGCCAATCCGTCCATACCCGGCAAGCTCAGGTCCATGAGAATGACATCCGGCAGGGCCTCGCGCGCGATTCGGAGCCCCTCTTCAGCCGATCGCGCCTGCCAAACAATGTGGCCCCTGGTTTCCAGGAGGTCGGTGACCAACTCGAGGTTGAACAAGTTGTCCTCAATCACCAGCACCCTCTTCATCGAGGGATGATTCACGCTCCAGCCCTTTCGGCAGCCGCATGGTCGAGGCGCTGCAGGTTTGCCATCCAGCCGGCCCGGTCCGTCCTGGATGTGATCGAATACAGCGGCCGGAGGAGATTGCCGCCTTGCCCGGTCTGGCCGGGCGGCGCACCGGACCGGCCTTCCGCCGCCGGCAACGGGAGCAGAAACGTGAACACGCTGCCTTTGCCTTCGACCCCTTCGCTTTCCACCCAAATCCGCCCGCCGTGCAACTCGATGAGCCTCTTGGTCAAGGCAAGTCCCAGCCCCGTGCCCTGCTGCTGCCGGCCGTAGGAGGAGTCCACCTGCTCGAACTCCAAAAAGATGCGCTCCTGGTCCCGGGCCGCAATGCCGATGCCGGTGTCCGCCACCGTCACCTTTAGACATTCCCCCGAAGCGCCCGAGACGCCGCCGTCCGCGCGATTCCCGTTGGAATTGGCCTCTCGGGTCACCGTGACCGTGACTCGTCCCCCGTCGGGTGTGAACTTGATCGCATTGCTGAGCAAGTTGTACATGATCTGCTTGAACTTCGCCTCGTCGGCCGCCAACAGCGGCAGGCCCGAGGCCACCGCGACCTCGACGCTTATGCCCTTCTTGTTGGCCAGCGTTTTTACAATCGACTGCACATCGGCCAGGGCCATGGCGGCGCTGAATGAAGTTCGCGTCAGCTCCAGCCGGCCGGCCTCCACCTTGCAAAGGTCCAGAATGTCGTTGATGAGTTGCAGCAGGTGGCGGCCGCTGCTCAGGATGTAGCTCGCATGCTTGGCCTGCAGGCCGTTCAAGGGCCCAAAAGTCTCGTCCGCCAGCATCTCCGAAAAGCCGATGATGGAATTGAGCGGCGTGCGCAGTTCGTGGCTCATGTTGGCAAGAAACTGGCTCTTCGCCCGGTTGGCAGCCTCGGCGGCGGCTTTGGCCTGCTGCAGCGCCTCTTCCGCGCGCTTCCGTTGCGTGATCTCCGAGAGCAGACCGTGCGTGCACAAGACCCCGTCGCGCAGATGAGTCGCCGGCGCCCGATTCTGCAGCCAGATCCACTCCCCGTCGCTTCGGCGGAATCGGTACTCCACATTCAACGGTTCCCCGTTTTCGAAGAGCTTCTGGTAGGCCGCATCGAGGCTGGCCCTGTCTTCGGGGTGAGTGCCATCGAGCCAGCACGCCCCGCCCGTTGAGATGAGCTGCTCCCCTCTGTACCCAAGGATCTTTTCCACGTTGTCGCTGATGTAGATTACTTCCCGCTTGGCGTTGGCCGTCCACACCACGTCCGGGATGTTGGCCACCAGCGCGCGGTACTTTTCCTCGCTCGCCCGGACCGCCTGCTCCGATTGTTTGCGAAGGGTGATGTCCTGGATCACCGCCTGGAACTCGGCCGTGTCGCCCCTCTCCGGGAACAGACGTCGAACGGTGTACTGCTGCCAGCAAACCCGCCCCCCCGCCGCAACGACCCGGTGATCGAACGACACGGTCGGCCGCTCCTGCGGCAAAGCGTTGAAGTAGCTCAGGGGAACGGCCCGATCTTCCTCGGCCAGCGTTTGCAGGAAATCCGTGCCCAGCAGTTGTTCTCTGGTCTTGCTGCGAAACCGGCAATAGGCCCCGTTGGCAAAAGTCAGCTTCCCGTCCGGCTTGAACCGGCAAATCAAGTCCGTCTGGTCTTCCACAACCGCCCGAAATCGCTTCTCGCTTTCTGAGAGGGTCCGCTCCGCCTGGCGGCGTTCCGCCGCCGCCGCCGCCAGGAGCATGTTCGTGATTGCCAGGACCCCAATGTAGCTCCCGATCAACATCAGGCTTTCCCTTTCGGCCGTGGTCACAAAGGGTCCCCCCCCGCCGAGCAACGAATGGATCGCCAGGGTCGTTACCAAGAGTGTTCCCGTGGCCGCCCCCCGCTGTCCAAAACGCAACGCGCCCCAGACCAGGAACGGGAAGGGCAAGTAGGCCAGCGGATAGTTTTGGATGCCATAAACGAACCAGGTATGAAAAGAAATCAGCGTCCCCGCCGCCAAACCCGCCCCGCAAAGGACTGCCTCCGCGATCAGCCGGGGATGCCACCGTAAGGCCGAGGGCGTCGCCCACGTGATTATGAACGGCGCCACCACCATGCCCGCCAGGGCATTGGGCACCCACCACTCAAGCACCTTGGGGAATAGATTCGACCAGGGCAGGGCTCCGGCGTAGGCCAGGCCGACGACGTTGAAGGCGGCGTTGACTGTTGTCCCCAGAAAGCAGGCCAGCCCAATGAACCCAACCACGTCGCGCGTGCGCTCCATCGCATTGTCAAAAGCGATGAGCCTCCTCAGCAGAAATGCGCAAACGACGGCCCCCATGGTGTTGCCGATAGCCGTGCCCAGCGTGAAAAACCCCAACGGCACGCCGTTCATAAAGGAAAACAGGACCGCCCCCAAAGCGACGCCAGGCCAAAACCGGTTCCCGAAGAGCAAAATCGCCGCCAGGGCGATCCCCGCAGGGGGCCACACCAAGGCAACACTGCCCGACAGAAAGGACGCGTCTTTGCCAACCAGCCCCCCCACGAAGTAAAACGCCGTCAGAATCACCACCCGGGTGACGGTCGTCAGCCTCGATTTGTTGGTTGATTCCATGCGGCTCAAATCCTCTCGCCTCGCAGTTCGATTGTGAACGGGCCCCGAAGCGGCGGCCTACCGCCCGGACTCGGTCGAGGCGGTCTCTTCGAGATGCCGCGCAGACTGAGCGGGCGGAGACGTTTCACCCGAGCCGATTCCCGCTGCCGCTGTGGTCAGCGCGGAAGCAAGACGGCAAGCCGCCAGGCATTCCTCCATGACCCGGTGCGCTCGCTCCAGCCACTGAAGGTTTTGGCGGGCGCGCTGTTCGACCACCAGGGGCAATCTATTGTTTTCATCCGCTAGCGCCATCACCAGCGGTTGGCGGCCCGGCGGCAAGAAGGGCACGATTCCAGGCAGGCTCGCTTCTTGCGGCAGGCGCAGTTGGCCGGCCAGCTTACGCTGGACCTCTTCGCGTCTGCGGCGCGCAGCTTGAATCACTGCTCCCTGGTCGCGCATGGAGGCCGCGCCGGCCAGCACCGCATCGGCCGCATTGCTCCAGTGGTGTTCCTGCAGTTCATCGAGCCGCGCCAGCATTTCGCCGTGCCCCCGCAATTCTTCGCGCAGGGCTTCGATCATGTCGTTTAGAGGACCAGTCATATTCTGTAAGCCCGTATCGAGCCATTTGTCGTCTGGGGGAACAGCAGGTTTCGACCCTGCTCGAGCCGTTCGCGCGGCGTCTGCTGTGAACGCCGTGAGGTTTGCAGCGAACGCAGTAAAGGGTCAACTTTGCAACACCCGGAGCTTCCGGTTCAGAACCGGCGCCAGGCGCAGGCTCACCGGGACGGGGTCCGCGGCGCCGCGCAAGCGGATTTGCATCCGGCCCCCGGGAAGCAGTTCAACCCGCTCCATGAAGTCCAGGTTCACAATCGTCCGGCGATGCACTCGGATGAACTGTTCGGCCGGGAGTTCACACAGCCATTGTTTCAGGGACTTTCTAAGCAGCGCGCCCTTTTCGCTCCCGTCCCAATACACCCATGAGTACTCACCATAAGCGAAAATGCTCTTAATCTCACTGATCTTCACCAGCCGCTTCTCCGTCAAGGTTTTGACCAGGACCGAATCGCCCTCGCTGGGATGCGCCCGCCGCTCCTGCCTTTGCCGGGCTGGCTTCCAGCGCTGCAACCTGGCGCCGATTGCGCCTATAAGGTCAGGCAGACGGACTGGTTTCGTCAGGTAATCATCCGCCCCCAGATTCATCCCCTGGCGCACCTGGCCGGGCTCGGACTGGCCGGTCAGAAAAATGATGGGGATGCCCTCCAGGTTTGACTCGCACCGCAGCGCCGCCATCACCTCGTAGCCATCCATCTCCGGCATCTCCACATCGCACAGTATCAGGTCCGGGCGGCTCTCCGAGGCCACACGCAGTCCCTCCTTGCCATCGGCGGCCTCCAGGACCTCAAATCCGTGCTTGGCCAGCGACTGAGCTATGGGCTGGCGGAAGTCCCCTTCATCGTCAATCAGCAGGATTCTACCCGGCTTGCCATGGGATTCAGTTTTCATCCTTTCGCTGAGTGTTCTGACCATGTGCCCCCAGGGTCGGACGGGGCGAGGGCGTTGTCAAGGCCGAAGTCGTGATGCTCAGAGCCGTCGCAGCCACAGAATAGCGACAGTGGAAGTCCAATAACGGGACATGTAGCGGCCCCTGGCCCTCTGCCGATATCAACCCTTGCCGCGGCAAGCTCGCAGACCTTGGTTGGCGGCCGCCTGGATATGGGCCGGCTGGGACGGAACCGCGAGCAGGCCGTAAAGGGCCCGGGCGGCAGACCTTGCGCCCCCGGCCCGCAAACGCTCGGCACAGGTTAGCACGGCGTCGGCAACCTGCTGGCGAATGGCCTCGGGGGCGCGCGGTTGAAACGCTCGAAGGGTTGCCCCGGCCTTGGTGGAACCGATGTTCCCCAGCGCCGCGGCCGCCGCGCCGGCGACGCTCGAGTCGGTGTCCTTGAGCAGCCGGGCGAGGACGCGGACGCTATTGTGGTCGCGGCGGGCGCCCAGGGAGTTGATCACCCCCGCCTTGGCCGGGCCATGGAGGCTTGGAAGGCTGTCGCGCAGGGCCTTGGCAGCTTGTTCAGAGGGGATGGCTTCCAGCGCGTTACGCGCCGCCAGGCAAAGCGGCCCCTCGCCCAACAATGCGGCCAGTGCCGGCGCCGCAGCCTCGGAACCGATCAGCGCCAGCTTGGAACAAACGTACTGGCGGGCTACGCTCGAACTGGAATCCTCGAGCGCGGTCAGGAAACGGTGTTCGAGTTGTTTTCGCCTCGAGTCGTCAAGCTGGGTGGCGGCGGCGGCCCGATCCAGCGGCAGGACCCCCGCGCGGCCCGAACCGAGGTCATAACTCTTGAGGGCCTCGAAGGCGCGCTCCAACGTCGCGGGGTCCGGCTCCTGGGTAGTTGGCTTGGCCGCAGTGGCAGGAGTGTTCATAGATGGATTGAGCCTCAGGTTTTCAAGGTTTCGCAGCTTCCGTCATGCTGGCCGCATTGAAGGAGTCAATGGACCGCGCCAGCACAGCCATGGCGTTGGCAGACTCGTCCGAACAGGCGAGCCCAAACATATCAGGCTTGAGCCGCAGGCGGCGAATCTCCTCCAGCAACCTCGAGGGGCCGGGAGCGGCGCCCCAAGCCGGGTCTCGCTCCGTGGGGCTTGAGCCGGGCCAGCCGCCCATTTGCACCGTGATGAGGCGGTCCTTGAGCGCGAGCACCGCCTGAACGGGGTCGCCGCCCAGACCGAGCCAGGCCTCCACGTCCCCGCAGGCGCCGATAAGCTTGCTGCGGCCTTGGCAAAGCTTCAACACCCCTTGGGGCCGCCCGTATAGGGGCGGCGCGCCCGGGTCGTCATCATGCAGGGCGAGCTTGATAGCATATTCATTGCAGAGCCTTTCAAGCAGGTCCAGGGCCTCGGGCTTGGGCGCAGCGATGAAGGCTTCGATGCCCATCTTCCGGCCAAAATCAAAGAGCCTGCGGCAGGCGGTTTCATCCGGGGGGAGTTCCCGAATCTCATACGTCAGCAAACGCAAACCGGCGGAGTCCAACCTCAAGCGGACCTGGCTCAGTTCGGCGTCGGTGAGTTGCGGGCCGAAGGTCTTGGGGATTTGCCGGCTCACTTGCTGCGAGCTCAGGCCGCCCAGGTAAGGCAGGCCGAGCCGGGCGGTCCTTTCAATCGCCTCGAAGAGCGTGAGCTTTTGAAACGCGCGTCCGTCAACGCCCAGGCGCCAGCCGAGTTTCTCCTGGGCGCGCACGGCGGGCGTCAATTTGGCGCTGGGGGTGGTTGGGGCTGCCAGGTCGCCGAGAGCGAATTGGAGGGCTGCGAGATAAAACTGCAGCATCCTGGGGTCCCAAAAGACATAAGGATTGTGGGCGATGGTGCAGTAGAACACGCGGCCACGCCCGTAGTTGCGCACCCAGGCCATCGCGTAGTCGTTGTCTTGGCGGAAGCAATTGCCTCGAGGCTGGCCCGTATTCGGGTCGGTCTTGGCGGTGTCGATGCTGAACAGCACGCGGACCCGGTTGCGCGAGTAAGTGCCCTGCGGGCGAAAGAACTCGTCGCGGTATTCAAATCCCTGGCCGCCGAAGACCTGGTTGAGAGGGTGGTCCGGGTCATCGAGCTTGAGCCAGACCTGCTCGTTGCTGTCTTTGTGGTTGGCGCCGCGGGCGCCGATGAGGCAACCAAATTCCGGCCAATCCTCGATGGCCCCGGGCCAGCGGGTGAACGCCACGGTCGTGCCATGCACGCCCAGCAACCCGCCGCCGCCAGTGACGAATTCAAGCAGGTTCTCCCGCAAATCCGCATTGGTGAAACAATTGCCGACGGTGTTGTTGAAGAACACCGCGTCGAACCGCTTCAGGCTCGGGCGCTCGAACGCCGCCGGCTCGGCGCTCACGACCGCCTCGAAGGCGCCGGTCCTCCGGCCCATGAGCGTGAAGGCCTCGTTGGCATAAGCGATGGAAGGGTGTCCCGGGTAGCCGACGTTCAAGGTGAAGATGAGCAACCGGCGGGGTTTAAGAGGCGGGACAATGGCCTGGTGCGGCGCGGCCTGCTCGATGCGCTGAAGGTCCTCGGCGCTCCGCACAAAAGACTCGGCGCCGCGCCCCGGCCCGCTCCATGCCAGCCACGCCGCGCACCAAAGCCATGCCTGAAGAGAATGGTTCCTCATTTCACCTCCTACGTTCGCCAGGGCGCGCGCATCGCCCGCGACAGCAGCCGGTTGGCGGCTTCGTCGGCGATGAAACGCTCCCTGACCGGGTCAAATCTCAGCGAGCGGCCCGTCCAGCAAGCGATGTTGGCGAGGTGGCCAAGGCAGGCCGAGCGGTGGCCGATCTCTTCGTTTGCACTGGGCGCTTGGCGGGAGTGGATGCATTCCAGCCAGTTGGCATGGTGGTTGTTCGAGCCGATGTTCACCTCGTCCGTCCGTTTCAATCCCATCTCTTGGAACAGCGATTCCGGCTCGCCTTCCAGCCGGCCGCCGGCCGACATCGTGGTCAGCCAGCCCCGCTCGCCGACAAACAGTCCGCCGAAGTTGCCGGCCAGGCGCGCGCCTGCGGGCACCGCATGATAGAGGTCCTTCACCTGGCCCCAATGGTCCACGAAGTGCAGGAGCGTGCCGTCGGCATATTTGCACGTCAGGGTCGGGTGGTTTGCGCTGACCGGGTGAAGGATTTCCACCGGCCCGCTATTCTCGAAGCCAAGGGCCCACTGGATCACATCGGCCGCATGGGAAAGAAACCATGTCGAGGAGGTCACTCCAAACGCGTCGCAGAAGGACCAGGGGACGACCCCGGGCGAGGGGTTGGTGTGGTAGAGGCAATTGTAGGGGCGCCAGGGGGCGGGCCCGACCCACAGGTCCCAGTCCAGCCCGGCCGGCACAGGTTCCGCCGGCAAAGCAAAATCCAGCGGGACATATTCCTTCCCGCACTCCTGGAGGTCGAGTGTTTGGCTGTAGGGTTTGAAGCGCGCCGCCCCCATAAAGCTGGACAGCGGCGAGTATGGCGTGAACACAGCCTTGATTTTGCCCAACCGGCCGTCGCGAATGAACTGGCAGACCTCTCGGATGGCCGGGATGGAGCGGTACTGGGTGCCGGTCTGAAACACCCGCCCGTAGCGGCGGACGGTTTGGACCAAACGGCGCCCTTCCTGGACCGTCATCGACAGAGGTTTCTCGCAGTACACGTCCTTGCCTGCCTTGGCGGCATCGATGGACTGCAGCGCGTGCCAATGATCCGGCGTGGCGATGAGCACCGCGTCTATGTCCTGCCGAGCCAGCAATTCCCGGTAATCTTTGTAGGCGGCGCAGGCGCGGTATCTGCCGGCGGGCCGAGTTGCCGCATAGATGTCATCCACCGCCGCGCGCGCGCTTTCCCGGCGCGTCGCATCGACTTCGCAAACCGCGACCAACTGGAAACCGGAGTCGTAGGCCAATCGTTGCAGATGTCCGCCGCCCATCGCGCCTTTGCCGATGAGACCGACCGTGACCCGGTTGCCCGGAGCCACGGCGGCCTCCGCGCCGCGGAGCAGGGGGATGGTCCATTGCGGCAGGGCCATGAAGCCGGCGGCGGCCAGGCTGCGCCGAAGAAAGGCCCGGCGCGAGAACCCCTGGGAGTCCCCCCCGGAAAAGCGGCGTTTTTTGCCGTTCATAACAGACATTGGTTGGCGAGTTTCATCTGTTATGAATCCCCGCGCGGCCCTTGGCAAGCGAAACCCAGGCGGCCTCGCAGGGCCTGGGTGGAGGCGAGTAGGGCGCGTTAGTTTCTGCTTTCTGCTTTCTGCTTTCTGCTTTTCCCACTCGCAGGGGCTGGGTGGAGGCGAGTAGGGCGCGTTGCTCCGTGCGCGCCCGAGAGCAGCCGTTGCTTGCGCCTGCGCTCCATTGCTGTAACCTGCCGTCAGACGAAAATCCTATGTTCCATCCAATTCCTGAAAACGACGAGCGCAGCAATCGGCGCCATTTCCTGCACGTGGCCGGCGCCCTCACGGTCGGGACGACTTGCGGGCCGAGCTTGCTGGCGGCTGCCCAGACCGAAGCCACGGCCGCCACTGCCCAGAGCTCCGGCCTCGGCGAGCCTGGCATGAACGCGGCCCCGCCCGTGCAGATCGGCATCCTCTTGGGCACGTTCGCCCAGCCCACGCTGGAGGGGAAGTTGGACGCGGTCAGGGCCTGCGGGCTAGATTGTGTGCAATTGAGCCTGGACTGCGCCGGGCTGGCGGCAATGCCCGAGGAAATCCCGGCAGAGGTGGCCGGCGGGATTCGCCGCAAGGCGGCGGCCCGCGGGATAACGATTGCCTCGGTGCAGGGCACCTTCAACATGAGCCACCCTGACCCGGAGCACCGCCGAACCGGACTGCGGCGGCTCCGGGTCCTGGCGGGGGCCTGTCCTCAGTTGGGCGCCTCCAAGATTCACCTGTGTACCGGCACGCGCGACCGGGAGAGCATGTGGCGGCGCAGCCCCGACAACGATTTGCCGGCGGCCTGGCGGGACATGGCCGCCTGCGTGCGCGAGGCGGCCGACATCGCCGGGCAAGCGGGCGTGGTCCTGGGCTTTGAACCTGAAGTGAACAATGTGGTGGATTCGGCCCAAAAGGCGCGACAGTTGCTGGACGAGATTGGCTCTGCGCACCTCAAAGTCACGATGGACGCGGCGAATCTCTTCCACGCGGGCGAACTGCCCCGGATGCGGGAGATACTCGAGGAGGCCTTTGCGCTGGTGGGCAAGGACATCGTGATGGCCCACGCCAAGGACCTCGACCACGACGGCGATGCGGGCCACCTGGCCGCTGGAAAAGGCAAGCTCGATTACGACCGCTATCTTTACTTGTTGCTCACGTATCGGTTCAAGGGGCCGCTCCTGCTCCACGGGCTGAGCGAGGCGCAAGTGCCCGGGTGCGTGGCTTTCCTGCGTGAGAAACTGGCCCGCCTGGCCTCGGCGCCTCCCCAGCCCAAGTAAAGCGCGGACTGGCTTGACTGAATGCCTGTCCGCCGCAAACTGACCCGTATGAACCAGCCACTCGACATCAATCGCCGCCGATTCCTCCAAAGGGCCTCGGCCGGACTTGCGTTGTCCGGCCTCACGATTGTGCCCAGGCATCTGCTGGGAGGGCCGGGCCGGACCCTGTGATTATGTCATTAAAAAGCAAACCCAACCAAACCTGCGCGGCCAAGTCATCGGTCCACCCCGAACCAAAGCCCGAGCGCATGTCGCTCGGCCTCAACCTGGAATACGTCCGGCATGCCGACAAGAGCCTGGAATATGGCGTCAAGACGGCCGGGCAGATGGGCTACGAATATGTCGAGCCGTGCTTCCTTATGGGCCAGTGCCTGCTCTCGGTCGGGAGGTACTGCCACGTCACCAGCCTGGACACCGACCCGGCCGAAATCAGGGACCTCTGCCAGCAGGCGGGGGTGAAGCTCAGCGCGTTGTCCTCGCATTCGGACCTGCTGAGCCCTGAGTTCGGGGTTCTCTATGCGCGGCGCGGCATTCGCTACGCCCGGGCGGTGGGCGCGCCGATCGTGCAGATCACCGAGAACATGTATCCGCCCAAATGGATGACCGAAGAGGACGCCTTCGCCATCATGAAGATCAATCTCCGGGCCATCGCCGAGACCTGCGAGGAGAACGGCGTCTTCCTGGGCGTGGAACAGCACGGGCCGTTCACCGCCCGAATCAGGCACATGCCCCGGATTCTTGAGTTGGTCGATTCGCCATGGATACGCTGCAATTTCGACTGCGGCAATACCTTCCTTTCCGGCGAAGACCCGTACGCCATGCTCGAGGCCGTCATTGGCAAGGTCGTGCATGTGCACGCCAAAGACATCTCGGTGCGGCAGGCCGAGGCTGAACGCGGCAAGGTGACGGGCACGGCCGTCGGTTGCGCCTGCGGCGACGGTGTGATCGACTGGAAACGTCTGGTCGGCCGGCTCAAGCGGGCCGGCTATCAGGGCACCCTCTCGGTCGAGTGCGGCACCGAGGAACAGGCGGTCAGGTCGCTGGCCCACCTCACGGCGGTGCTCAACCAACTGGACGGCTGAGGGTAAGCCCGCCGTCAGTGCGGTTATGAGAATTGTTTCTTGCCTCTTCCCGCCGGGCGGCTACCTTCGGTCCCTATAATTATGTCTGAGGTGAAATTAAAAAAGGGCGAACCGGTCGAAAGGGCCATCCGCCGGCTTAAGAAGAAACTGGACCGCGAGCAAACGCTGCAACAGTTTCGGCTCCGTCGGCGCTTCGAAAAGCCCAGCGCCAGGAAACGCCGAAAGGAGAAGGCGGCCCGTTTCTCGGCCATGTTGAAGGCGCGCTACGCCGAGGACTGAGCCAGAGCCCCCCCCGCTCCGGCAAAACTCGAGCTTGGGTCAGCCTGGGGGCTGGACCGACCTGGCGCTCCCGGTCATCACCAACGGGGGATGCAAGTCCGTAACGGCGCCCCTGACCAACGCCGCGCAATTCTACCGGTTGAGCCACTAAAGACGCTGAAGAGCGGCCCTGACCAGGTTGAATCTGTCGTGGGCGTTGATGCCCTTTTTTGCGCCGTCGCCGTAGGCGCTGAATATGCTCCAGAGCGTCAGGCCGTCGGCGCTCATCCATTTTTGTGGAAACCCGCAGGTCAGGCCCTCGCCCTCGGCGCCCATCCCGCCCCAGTCCTCATAATAGGCAATCGTTGTCCAGGGGCCCCAAGGATTCGGCGCGTCGAATACGCCGAGTTGGCCCGGTCCAACATGAAAACAGGTGAGGAGAAAGCGGTTCAATCCGGGGACATAGACCAGTGAACCCGGGGCCACGCCGTTGGGGTCGGTAAACACCGGCGCCGCAAGGGCGCTCTGCGCAACCCACACGGGCGTCCCGGCAGCGTCAATTCCTTGGAAGAACTGGTAGGCGGCGCGCTCTGGCAGCTTGTCCCTGGGCGCCCGCGCCAAATACAGCCGATTGCCGCCTTCCTGGCCGGCCGAATGCTTGGGCCCGCAGATGTAGGCATAGCCCGCCAGTCGGGCAGGCGCCCCGGTGTAATCTTTGCCGAAGGTGACGAAGATCGCCGGCTGGAAATTACCCGCGCCTTTGGGAAAAACCCACTTGGCCTTCGTCCACGTGGCTCCGTTGTCGGTCGACCAGCCGAGCGCATGGTTCACGTCGGGCCATGTCCCGTCCTGCAAGTTGATTAGGGCGTAAAGGACGCCATCCACAAAAGCGACTCCGGCAGTCTTGCCCTTCTTTGGAAAGGAGGCCGGGTGCTCGGGATTCTTCCCGCCATTGACGTTGACACCGTGCCAATGTTCGGGGCCGCCTTCGATGCGGGCGAACCCCATTGCCACGCGCCCATCGGAATCCGTGCCGCCGAACCCGCCGCCGTCGCCCCAGGCGGCGTAAAGGTTATCGTCCGGTCCCCACGCGAACGGCCATAGGTCACTTCCCGGCGCCGCCGTTGTGTAGGTCTCCCAGTGCCACGCGATGTCCCGTATGACGGGGCTGTGAGGATATGGAGGCGCGGGGGCGGAGACGATGCTCGGAAAATAAATCCACAGGTGCCCGAGGTCGTCGTCCTCGCCGAAGATGATCTGGCCGTCACGGCCGGTAACGGCGTCGCCGAAGACATAGCCGTAACGGCGCCGCTCGAGCACGGAGACGGCAACGCCGAGGTTGGTCACCTGGCCGCGCCCGGGGTGATAGCAAAACAGGTTGGCCATTTCGGAACCGCAAAAGCCGAAGAGGCGACCGTCATGGGTTGCGGCCCAGGGGCCGATCGGCGCCGGCGTCGCACGGCCGAGCGGCCCACTGAACCCGCGTTGTTCATCGAATGAGAAGAGATTGCCGTCGGCATCGGCAGTGTAGAGCGCCTCGCTGCGGCGGTCTCTGGCCCAGGAGAGAGAGGCTTGGTCCCACGCCCCTTTGGGCAACGGGACGGCCTGGCGTTGGATTTGCCGGGAGCCTTGGTCGTAACGCCAGAGGTGGCCTGGGCCATCCCGGCCAAAGACGCCGCCTTTGGAACCGACGCCGATTCGGCCGTTGCCAGGCACCTCGCCCGCAACCTCGATCTTCCCGTCCTGGAGGGCGACGGTGAACAGATGGCGGGTGGTGATTCCAACCACCGAGGACTTCGAGTCCCCGGTCACCGCGTGAACGATCGGTTCACCGTCGACTTTTCCCAGGTCTTGAAACGGGGTGCGGGAGAACCCCCATTCCTGGATGAGGTCAAAGGGCAGAGGCTGCAGGGCGCCCGTCACAACGCGTCCGCCGGCGGGGCCGTTGACGCAGGCGGCAAACCTCTTTTGCCCACAGCACACCGCGGCGCAGTGGCGGGCCCCTTCGACCGTTCCCCGGTCCAGGACCGCGCCGGTGACCCCGTGAAACATCGCGACGAACAGGTGGGTCGCCCGGCCGCTGGTGCCTCCGTAGATCATCCCGTCGGGGCTGATGTCCAGGGCGGTTATGTGGCTCTCATCGGCGGGGATGGGAGTGCTGGCGCCCGGGAAGCAGGTCGGGAAGGCGACCATGGCGCCCTCCTTTACGAACGTTCCATGCACAATCTCGTCGATTAGCGCCCTGGCCTCGGGGGAGCGGCGGTCGTATCTCGGTTTCTTTTGTTGGCTCATGGCTGGTCCTCACCCCCACATACGGATCGGCAGGTGGGCGTTCTCCTTGCGGCGATGGGCCGGCACCCGGACTTTGAAGATGCCCACGGGTTTGACTCCGACGCTGCCGAAAAACAAGTTGCCCTGATGGTCCACGGCGCCGCGCGAGACATACTGGGCGGGACCGTTTGGATGGCGGAGGATGGCGACTTGCTGCCGCTCCGATGTGGCGGGATTGAGCCGCCAGACGACCCCCTCGCGCTCGGGTCCGCCGGCAGGCATCGGATTGTAAACCGGGTCTCGCCACCTCGAGGCCACGTAATACAACTGGCCGTCACCCCCGAAGACCAAACCGCCGCAATGGTCTATGAAAGTGTCTTTCGAGAGGCTGGGGTCGCGCTCCTGGGTGGTGGCGCCCAGGTCCTCGATGCGCGGCCATTCGCCCTCGTTGGGCCAGATGCGCATCAGCCGCGAGTTGGCTATCCAGGTGACGGCGTACACGCATTCCCCGCCGGGCGCCGGCGCCACGTCGTAGAAGACACTGTGCCAACCAGTCTGGAATTGCGGGTTGTGCGGCAGGACGAAGGGCGAGCGTTCGAGCCGGTCGATTTGCGGGTCGTAGCGGACGAGGTGGCCGTAGTCGTCGGTGGTCCAGACGCGGTGGTTGCGGTCCAGGAAGAGCGTCTGCGCGTTGATGGAGCCGATGCGGCCGACGTCGCGGCGGGCGCGGGTTTTGGTGTCGTAGATGATAAAGTGATCGCGTGGGTAGCTCAGGGCATAGAGCCGGTGGCGCTCTTCATCGTGCAAGAGGCAGCGGCAGCCCTCTTTCGGGATGAGAGTGTCCCACCAGAGGACCCGATCCGTTTTTGTGTCGAAGGCCAGCAGGGCGCTGCCCCGAAAGCACCGCTTGGGGTCATGCCATGAGCGCCAGGGCGAGTAGGCGGGCTGATCGATGGGCGGCCCCGAGAGATGGGTGGCCATGAACAGAATGCCATCAGCCATCGAGGGGGCGAAGCTATAGTGGATCTTGCATTGGGTGGCGCGCCCGGAATCAGCGGGGTCGTCCACCATTTCGTCCACTGAGAACAAGTAATCCAGGGCATCGCTCTTTTCGTTGTAACGGACGACCTTGACCACACCGCCCGGAACACTCTCTGCGCAAGCAGCCGCGTAGATCCGGCCATCGGGGCCCACCGACAACGACCAGCAGGTGTCGGCGTCGGGATGGCCGGTGAATGGGTACCAACTCGGAAGGTAAGCCTCTTCGCCGGGCTCTTGGCCAGGGGCCGCACCCGGCGCAGCGCCGCAAAAGTGGGGCAGCAAGCACCAGGCCGCCGCGGTCTGCGCGCCTCCCTTGAGAAACTGGCGTCTTCTTAGTCTCATCGGCATGATTGGCATCAGAGTTGACTCTCGACCCAGGCCTTCGTCCTGGCCATCTCGGCGGGTTCCGCCTTGATGTGCTCGATGATGCAGGGCAGAGGGCGGTTGAGCTTGCGGAGTTCGGAAACGAGCAGCGGGTAGTTCATCCCGCCGCCGCCGGGGCCGGGCAGGTCCACGCTCTGGCCGGTGGCGTTGAGCTTCATGTCCTTGAGGTGAACCAGGTGGACGCGCCCGCCCAGTTCGCGGAAGGTCCGCCGCATCTCTTCGTCGCGCCTGGGATAGAGCGCGGGCGTGATGAAGTTGGGCGGGTCGAGCAGCAGCCCGACGTGGCGCACCGGAAAGGGCGCCAGCGCCTCTTTCGCCAGTTCCACCGTGCCGAGGACGTGGGGGAAGTACGGCTCGAAAGCGACGCGGCCGCCGATGGGGTCGAGGATCGGCAGAACGACCTCGCGGATGGCGCGATGCAGTTGCGCGACGGCCTCGGGCGTGTGGTTGCGCGGCTCGGCCCCGTCGAACCGCGCCGAGTAGCTCGCGCTCCAGGTGACGAATTGGTTGCAGTCGAACAGCCCGGCGTGCGCGGCGACCAGTTTCATCGCGCCCTGGCTCGACCCCATGAACCCCGTGTCGTCGGGGCGGAAGAGGTTGAAGTAAGTGCCGAACGCGACGGTCTTCAACTTCAGGCCCTTGAGCGCGCGTGCCAGCGATTGGAGCTCCTCGGCCGTCGGATGGAAAAAGAACGTCACCTGCACCGTGTCGAAGCCGGCGGCGGCAATGGCCCTGGCCTTCTCCTGCAACTCGAGGGCCGAACCGCCTTGCAGCATCATGCCGAGGCGGATGTTGTCTTTGGCGGGTTCGGCACCCTGGAGTTTCGCCGCGCCGAGGCCGGCGGCAGTTGCTCCGAGGGCGCCGAGGAAGCGCCGGCGTGAAATCGTTGAAGCGGTCATAAATGTCTCATTTCAGTGATTGACTTCGGCCCGGACTGCAGGGCCGAAGGCCGGTCCGACGCGCACGCCGGGTATCGAACCACGGACCCTCACCCGCATCTTCCCATCCTGCCAGCTCCAGTCGGCGATGCCAAGGCTTGTCGGCAGCCCGCGAACACGCATCGGCTTTCCAATCCACGACCCAGGCACCCCGCCGCCGATGACCAGCACCGGTTGGCTCGCTGAGTCGTCCACATAAGCGAGCATTTCGACCTGCAATGCAAGAACCTCGCCGGCCGTCCAGTAGTGCGGCGTGACGTGAGGCGGCCTGACCCACCCGCGAATGTCTTCCCACAGGTGGAACGTGTTTTCCTCGCGGCTCCCCTCCCACCAGGTGTAGAGACCCGGCGAAGTCTGTTGCTTCCAAAACCACTCGAGGTTTTCCCAGACCCGCTCCGGTTGGCCCAGCAGGAGCCACTGATGGGTCACTGCCGCGCTAAAGTACGTCCAGGGCAAATACCGCTGCGGGTCGGAGCGCGGCTCGAGGCGGGCGCGGTAGCTCTCGCGCCCTGCAGCAGCCACCCACGTCGGCCAGAGACCCGAAATGTAAGTCCGGTCTTCTTCCCACTGGGGAGCCTTGCCCCAGGCCCTTCGCAGCCCAGCCGCCGCGGCCCGCCAGAGCTGCGCTTGGTCATGGCGCCGCAAGCGTTCGGCCAGCGAGGCGGCGCACCGCAGCCCCAGGTAGCTAATGGCATTGATGTACGAGACGGGGCGGCCAAAATCCATCCGCCCGATGATCAGGCCATCGCGGGCGGGTTCGCAAACCAGGTCCAGGTCATCCCGGCCGCCGTGCTCCGGAACAATCGGCCCCACGTAAGGCCGGCGCAGGGGCGCCGCCGTCGAGGCCATCTTCAGAATGAGTTCGGCTTTACGCTGTGCGTGCGGCCACAGCCAGCGGTCGAATGCCGGCTCGGCCAGGCGGACGGCGACCTCTTCCATTACCCGCAGGCCCTGGCCTGGGGCGTCACCCTCCGCTCCGAACCCGCCGAAGAAGTCGTTCTCCGCAAAAAACCCGGCGAGTTCCCTGGCCACCTCGAGTTGGCCCGCACGCGCCAGGCCGGCGACCACCGCCGCGCCGTCGCGCTGCCAGGCCAACGGGTAGTTGGTGGGGTCTCCCGGCGGCGTCCGCTTATCCAAAAGGCCCATCATCAGGTGGGCGACTTGCGCATGCAGACAGTCGGTGAATCGCTGGTCCGGCAGGTCCAACTCGATCGTCGAGCGCACGACGGGGCAGTGCAGCGGGCTCCGTTGGCCGGGCGCCTCGTCGTGAATCCGGAGCCGGGCGGTGCGGTGCGCTGCCAGTTCGATCCGGGCATAGCCCCACCCATCGGTTCCCTCCCACTGCGGAATCGAGGACTGCTCGGCCTTCCAGCCGGCATCGCCCTCGTGGCCCACCCATACGGCCACGGGTCTGGGCTGGGTGGTCAAGGTCCAGCGGTCGTTGATGGTCAGTCTCTTTTCCTTCCAGGCTATCTTCCGTATCGGACGGCCGGCGGGGCCGACGCTACGGATTGCCAACTCCAGGCGGTCTGTGGAATCGCCGCGATGCTCAAGCTCAAGAGTCGCGTCCCCCAAGGGGCCGCAGGACCATCGCGCCTGATAATGGGGCGTCGTGGTGACTATGGCCGGAGTGCCCTTGGCGTCTGGCCAGGAGAACCTCTGGCGAACATCCTCGAGCGGAATGCTCTCGCCCGTCGTTTTCAGGTTGCCAGCGGAGCCACGCACCCAGATCGAAACCCCAAAGCTGCCCGCCGCCGGGCTGAAGCTGCCGCCCGGCTCGTGGTAGCCCTTTGCGGGCTGCTGGCTGCCAGGGGACGCCAGCACCACGTGCCCCCAGCCGCGCGGCCAGGGGTCGTCGGGGCGCTGCCCCATCGCGCGCTTGACGATCTCCCGCTGGGAAAGGCCCGCCCCACGCTGTCCCGGGCCGGACTTGTTTTCACCGGCATGACCGGGCCGGGAGACAGCGCCGCCCAGCAAAGCGCCGGCCACAGCGGCAGCGGACGTGTTGAGGAACTCACGCCGGCTCGTGCCGGCGGGGGCAGGGAGATTCCAGGAGTTCATGACTTACGTAACAGGTTGCCGCGCGACCACTAGAGTTGGCCAACATGCGAAAGTTATGGCCGAGACGGGTTAAAAGGGCAACCAAGATACGGGGGTAGCGGCCAAGCGCTGCATTGGCTGGATTGGCTCTATCGGCTGTCTTTCACCGGGCTGATAAGCCAAAGGCATTCCCCGGGGGCCAATGAGGCCGCAAGAAGTCCATTTTTCTGAGGTTTGCAGAGGATGGAGCGACATTCTGTTCCGAGGCAAGCTGGCAACAGAACGGGACCCGTGTTAAGTTTGGTTCGATATTGAAGGCCCTGATAACAACGACCATGAAGAAGACAAAGAGCAACTCGGAGGAAGGAACAGGAGGGGACTCTCCCTCCGAGTTGATAGATGCGAGAATCAAGGAGTTGTGTGATTGGCGCGGCAAGACGTTCGCTCGGGTTCGAATGCTCATGCGGCAGGCCGACCCCGAAGTGGTCGAGGAGTGGAAGTGGCGAGGGGTTCCGGTGTGGTCGCACGCCGGAATGATCTGCACCGGTGAGACGTATCAGAATGTCGTGAAGATGACCTTCGCCAAGGGCGCCTCGTTGGAGGACCCTTCAGGCCTCTTCAACTCCAGCCTCCAAGGCAACATTAGGCGGGCCATTGATTTCCATGAGGGCGATGAGATTGATGAAACGGCGTTGCAGGCGCTGATTCGCGCCGCCGTAGCGCTGAACATGTCCTTAGCCGCCCGGCGCCCGGGGAAGAGAGCGTATGGGTCCAGACCGTAGAAAAGGCCCTTGGTTTTCAGGGCTCATTGGAAATCCAATTGGGTTTGCGGACCGCCGGTTCCAGAGCGGTTCATGAATTTGTGGAGGTTGGTTCGCGCGCCGCTTACCCTCCTGCCTGCTTGAACCGCTCGGCCACCACGTCCCAATCGATCACGCGGTGAAACGCCTCGATGTATTCCGGCCGGCGGTTTTGATACTTGAGGTAGTAGGCGTGCTCCCAGACATCAAGGCCCAGGAGCGGCGCGCGCCCTTTGGAGAGCGGTGTGTCCTGGTTGGGCGTGGACTCGACGGCAAGTTCGTTGCTCCTGTCGAGCGTAAGCCAAGCCCAGCCGCTGCCGAATTGCCTGGTCGCGGCGTCGGTAAGCTGCCGCTGGAACTGGGCAAAGCCGCCGAACTTCCTGTCTATCGCCGCCGCGAGTTCGCCTGCCGGGCCGCGCCCGTTGTTCTTCTTGAGCTGCGGCCAGAACAGGGTGTGATTTGCGTGGCCCCCGCCGTTGTTGCGGACGGCGTTGCGGACCGATTCGGGCACGGCGTCGAGGTCGCGCAGGAGGGCCTCGACGGATTTGCCGGCCAGCGAGGGCGCTTCGGCCACCGCCTTGTTGAGGTTGGCAACGTAGGCGGCGTGGTGCTTGTCGTGGTGGATCTCCATCGTCCTGGCGTCGATATACGGTTCGAGGGCGTCGAACGCATAACCCAGCGGCGGCAGCGAGAAGGCCCCGGGCGCCCCGGCGCCGCGGGCAACGGAGAACGTGGAACCGAAGGCGGTCATCGCGCCCAGGAGCGCGGCGCGTCGGATGGCCTCACGGCGGGTGAGAGGAACCGGTGGCGTGTTCATAAATATCGCAAATGCGATATTAGTATAACCCATAAGCGCAAGATGCGCATCTGATTTCTGCAGTCGAGCCGGAGCCCGGGCGCACGACAACAGCAGGCTTCAATCGAAGGCGGCCGGGTCTGCGGGTCAAAGGCGCGGCATCACGCCGGGCCGCTCGCCCGTGTACCAGTGGTAATCAACGCCCTTGGGGGTGTAGGGGATTCGGGTGACATTGCCCGGCACCCACAAGGTCATACACCCCTTGTCGTGGCGCCACCAGCCCATAGTCAGATCGACGCCGGGGTAATAGGGCGCCACCTCGGCGGTCCACTGCAGGATGCCCGAGGAGCCCGGAAACAAGCCCAGCGAATCATCCGGGCCGTCCATCAACTGCTTGGTCGAGTCCTGGCAGAAGATGGTGGTAGAGGGGGACAAATAGCTGCTTGTTTTGATTGGGCCCACGGCGGTGGACCCATATTGGGTCCCCGCCCCGGTCCACGGCATCAAGAGGAGCTGGCAGAGACCGTAAGTCGAGTTCGCCCAGAAACTGGGCGGGTAGTTGAAGCCCAGGTCGCGCCACTGGTCCACGATTTTCCCGTCCGGACAGCCAAAGATTTTTTGGTTGCCGCTGAAGTACTGGTAATAGCCCAACGCCCAATAGGCATCGCCGTCGCTGGGTTGGAGCAGCGCAGTGGAGCTCGGGCTCGAGGTCCATTCCCCGCCGGGGACGACGTATCCGCCTTGGAGGCAGAAGTAGGTGTCGCGGTTGTCGTCGGCGTACATCCTCGCAGCGATGCCCGTCTGGCGGAAGTTGTTGATGCACTGCGATGCCCGAGCCTTTTCTTTGGCGCGGTTCAAGGCCGGCAACAATATGGCTGCCAGGATGGCAATGACCGCTATGACCACCAGCAGCTCGATCAGGGTGAAGCCTCGCCCGGCAGCCGCCCAGCCGAGGGCGCGCGGGCTGCGCGGACCGCCAGGACGGCCTTGAGTGTGGATTGGATTATTCATAAATCGGAACTCTCACTGCATTAAGACCCGGTAAAAGGCCTGGGATTGAGCGGCAGAATCCTCGACGGCCTCAATGGCGCCGCTGCCCTCAATGGTTGTCAGCGTCTGCCAATCGGCAGGACAGAGGGTGTCCGTTTTCTGGACAACATAGGCGAACCCGGCCGTGGTATTGAAAGGCAGCCGCAGTTTGCCGGGCGCGAGGCTGGGTGGCGCCAACTGCACCAGGGTGGCCAACCTCAGCGTCACATTGGTCCCGGTGTACCGAGGCATCCAAAGAGTGTCCGCCGGCTGCGGCCCGCTGAGGCCGTTGAAGGCGCCGGCGCAAGCCGCGCAGGTCAGCACCTGGAAAGTGTCGCCTGGTTGCGGAATGAAACCGTTGAGCAGGCGCAGTTGCAGGCGGCCGGCCAGGGACGCGCTCCCGGCGACGGCCACTTGGCTGTACTGGGTCCCCGCGCTCTCGCCGCCGAGTTCCACGACCAGGGTTCCGGTGGCAGCCTGTTGATAGTCGTTTGCCCCCACAATCGCCAGGGTGCCCGGATAGGCCCCCGGGCCGACGGTGCCGCTATTGATCAGCGTCCCGTTCAGGGTGTAGGCCCCGGAGAACTGCGGTCCCCCGTTGAGAAGCAGGCTCGCCCCGGCATCGATGGTCACGGAGGCCAAACGGAGTGTGCCGTTGTCCCAGCTCACGAGGCTGCCCTCGCTCGAATTGCCCAGCGCGTGCAGTGTCCCGCCACCCGCCAGCGAATCGGCGATGTCCAAATTGCCGGCGCTAAAGGACTGCGTGAGCGGATTGACCATCCCCACCTCCACGGCGCCGGCGATCGTGCCGCCGGCAAGAAATCGATTGGTGCCGAGTCCCGTGAACAGGGTGACGGCGTTGGTCTCCACGCGGTAGGGGCCGCCAAAGAGAATGAGCGCGGCCGGGGAGGCGGCGACAAAGCTGGCGGACCCGCCGCTGCACTCCCAGTCGATGGTTTCGTCAAGCTGCAAGGCGCCGCTGCGGGCGCGGATCGTCCCGCTGTTGTCAATGACCAGATGGCCGGCCGGCGAGCCTTGGAGCACCACCGTGCCGCTGGAAGTCAACGTCGCCCCCGGGGACAGGGCCAGTTTGCCCGGCGGCGCGCCTTCGCCGATGAGTTGCGCCCCGTCGCTCAGGGTGATCTGCGAGCCGGCGCCTGCCGTGAGATTGGCCGCGGTCCCGGGCACGTCCGGGCTCAGAGTCAGCGCCGAACCCGTCTGCAAGGCCAGGCCGGCGCCCGCCAACCAGCAGTTTGACCCCCCCACGGTTAAGCTGTCCGAGACGCGGATCGATGAACCATTGAAACGGGTGCTGTCACCGAACCGGGCGTTCTGGAGGGCGAAGCTGCCCAGGTTGAAAGTGGCGTTGTCACTTGTGAGCAGGCTTTGGACCTGAATCGTGCCTGTTCCCCCTGCGGGACTGTCAAGAGTCCCGTTGGAGCCGACTTCCAGTTCGGGCACCGTGAGATTCCCATTGACGATCCACCCGGCCGCCGAGGCGGCCTGAAGCAGCCGTACCGACCCGTTCCCCGTGAAGCTGGCGCCGGGGTTGAGCGTGTGGGTGCCGCCCCAAAACCATAGGATAGCGCCGGCGGCTGTCTGGAACTCTCCGCTGCTGGCGCCGCCCAGCAGGTTGAGTTGGCCCGCCTGCACATCAACCTGTCCCTGGTTGTAAAAGTCCGGGCCGGCGGGCGGGCTGTTGGTTCCGAATTGGGTCACGCCGCCGGCGGTTAGCTGGAAGGCGCCGGCGTTGGCAAACGCGCTCAGCCCGGGAACACCGCTGAAAACGGCGTTCGTTTGGACGGCGAACGTCCCCCCCGGCAAATTAGTGACTGTTGCCCCTGGTCCGATGGCAAACTGTGGACTGAGCAGGATGCAGAGACCCGAGTTGTTGAGGGCGCCCCCGGAAAGCCCCTGCCCGCCATCGATCAACAGGCTTGCGTCCGCATCGATGGTCACAGTCGCCAGGTCCAAAGTGCCGCCGCTCCAGGCCACAACCGCCCCCTGCCCCGAGCCGCCGACGGCCTCCAGGCTGCCGCCGCCGTCCACAGACGTCTCGATTTGCAGGTTGCCCGACGGGAACAACTGGTCGGTGGTGTCGGTGGTTCCCACCAGCACCGTGCCGTCGAAGCTGGCCCCGGCGGCGAGTTGGTTGGTGCCCGGGCCGGTAAGGAGGCAGGTCACCCCGGCGTCCACTATAAAGGCACTGTCAAAGACAATGAGGGCATCGTTGGTGGCCGCGGTGAACTGTTCGAGGCCGCCGGTACACTGCCAATCAATGCCGCCCTCAAAGGCCAGGGTGCCGCTGTCGGCGCAGATCGTGCCGTTGTTGTCGAGCACGAGTTGGCCGGCGGCCGGTCCGCGCACCAACGCCGCGCCACTGGAGGTCAGGGATGTTCCCGGTTCCAACTCCAACTCACTCGCCTGCCCGTCCCCGCCGTCCAGCTCCGCCCCGTCTAAGAGCACAATCTGACCGCCGTTCAGGACCATTGTGCCCTCGGCCAGGGTAAGATCTGCCGTGGCCTCCGGCGCAACGGGTCCGACGGTCACGGTGGCCGTCCACAGAACCGTTAGAGCCACGTTTGTCAATCCGCACCCGGGACCCTCCACCGTCATCGCCGAGGACAAAAACAGGCTGAAATTGTTAAAACTGCTTCCGGCCTGCATCTGGAGGGTCTGGAGGCCAAAGTCGCCGTTCTGGACCGTGGCGTTGGTGTTCAGGACCAGACCCAGGATACGAAACGCTTCGTTCCCCACGTCCACAGTCCCGGTGATGACTGCCGTGTCGGTTTCGAGCGGCAAATGGCCGGCGGAGACCATGTCTCCTTGGGTGTCAATCGTGAACCAGTTGCCGCTCGAGGACCAGTTCGTGTCGATCACCCCGTTAAAGTCCAATTGCCCGACAAAAGTCAGCACGTCCCCGAAGACGGCAGTCGTAGCGCAGAGCAGGGCCGCCAATGGGCCGATCAACTTCCTAATTCGCATTTCTGCGTGGGAGCAGCACGATTTGTGCCGCGCCAGCGAAAAAGCTCTTCGCAAACCATTGTGTTGATCAGAGACTCCTTACATTTCCTTGTCATGGGGGTGTGGTCGGCCACACTAACCCGTTATGATGCTTCGAGAATACCGTCTGAACGGCGAGGAAGTCGACGCCCTGGACTTGAAAACGCTGCTCGTCACGCGCGGACTCAACGTGCCGGAGGAAATCACCAATCGTTTTGGCCGCACCCGCCGACTCGCGCCGACAAGCCATCCCTTGGCGTGCAACTGCCTGCTCCTGCCGGGGCGGATTCCCGCCCACATGTTTCACGTCGGTCCCGGGGCGGACTTCAGCCTCGATGTTGGCGAGTCCGGCCGCCCCTGCCTGACCTACAGGGGGAAGTTTGTCACCGAAGTTGACTTCCCCGCGGCGACGAGTTTTTACGAACAGCGCGCCAGCAGCGGCTTTCCGTTTCAGATGATGGCGGTGTTGCAGGGCTTGGATGTGGTATCCTTCCCTTATCTCTGGCCCTGCCAGTTCGCCTTGGGCGGAATTCCCTGCCACTTCTGCTATCAGGGAAGCATGACGCTGGCCATGAAGCAGTCAGGCCAGACGCTCCCGGCGAGCCCTTCGCCTGGCGACGTGGCGGAGGCGGTCGAATACTGTGTTCGCAAGGAGAACATCCGCGACGTGCAATTGACTGGCGGGTCGGAGGTGGACGCCGGCCGGGGCGAACTGCCACTGGCGGCGGAGATTCTGGCTGCCATCGAAAGACGGGTTGGCCTGGGCAACATCCCGGGCGAAATCTACCTCTATACCAGCGCCCCCAAGGACCCGGCAGCCGTGGATGAGGTGTTCGCCGCCGGGGCGGACCGGGTGGCCTACGATCTGAATGTTTGGGATGAGAACCTCTTCGCGCAGGTCTGCCCCGGCATCGCCCGCCACATCGGACGGGCGCAGCAGCTTCGCGCGCTGGAATACGCGGCGCTCAAACACGGACCCAACAAAGTGTGCAGCGCCTTCGTGGTTGGCTTGGAGCCGGTGGAAAGCTTGCTGGCCGGCGCCCAGTATCTCGCGCAGCGCGGCGTGGCGCCGCTGTTCTCGATCTGGATGCCTCACCACCGCCCCGTCCTGGGGTCCACCACGCCGCCCGGCCTTGATTACTACCGCCGCGCCCGCGCCGGCTTTCTCGGACTATTCCAAAAATACAAGCTCAGCCCGCCTGGGGCGTCCGGCCTGAATGTCTGCATGTGCCGCGACCTGTGGCGTTTGGGGTGTTGACATCCTTGTTACTTATGTTACTCTTAAGGGTCGCTTAATGTTTTCCTGTGGCTTCCGGCGGGGACTCTCCCGCCAGGGCCGGCCCGGGGCGGTTGTGAGGGCCGGAAGAAGCGGCCATGAGTGTTTATGAATAACCCAAAGAAACGCATACTGGTCGTGGACGACCAGGCCGATATTACACGCATGCTCAAGCTCAACCTCGAACAGACTAACGAGTACGAGGTGCGCGCGGAGAACGACTCCCATCTGGCGCTGTCCGCGGCGGAGGAGTTTCACCCGGACTTGATCCTGCTGGATGTGGTCATGCCGGGCATTGACGGCGGCGAGCTGGCCAGTCGTTTTGCGGCCAGCCCGGGGTTGGAGGGCGTGCCGGTCGTGTTCCTGACCGCCGCCGCCACCAAAGGAGAGGTCTCGGGGCATGGGGGCAGGATTGGAGGGTTGCCATTCCTGGCCAAGCCCGTCAACACGAGCGAGGTGTTGAAGTGCTTGAAAAAGCACTTGGACTCACCATGGCCGAATCCGATGCTGTCTGCGGCTCCCCGATGCCCGCCAGGAGCTTCCTCGGGCGCAGGGTCGTGGGGTTAAGCCCAGCCCTCGGCAGCCAGGGCATCGTGGAGTTCATCGGGATGGTGGCGGCAGCGCAACTCCAGCCGGCTCGATTCGGCGTGCGCCCGGTTGTAAGGCACGCCTTTGTCCATCTGGTTGCGCTCATGGAGCTCATGAAGCAGGACGAACCCGCGTTCGGCCTCCTGGATGGCATCGTCTATCCAGACTGTGGCGGCCGGCACGAACTCATAGACGTGGTCGTGGCCCCCGGCGGTGAAGTCAATGTCGAAGGCGCTGCGGACCAACCGCCCGTTCACGACCCAGACCGTGAGGCCGTTCTCGAGCTTCTTCCACAGCCGTTCCTGGACCATGGCAGGGTCCGGGAGCGACCGGCCATTGTGGGTCACTTTGCCCAGGTCGCGCGCACGGCGGCGCTCCTTCCGCTCGGCTTGGTCGGCTTTGGTCAAGGCATCGACGTAGGGAAGGCCCTTTGCCATCAGCTCATGTTCCACCACCAGGTGGTCAATGAAGAACTGGCGCTCGTTGTGCTCGGCCTCCTGGTCCAACCAGAATTCCTTCTCAGGGATATAGGGATAACGGTAGTGCTGGCCGAAGTTGGTGAACTCCTCATCGAGGTGACCCCGGATGTAAGCGCCGTCCACGATCCAGACCTGGAAATCGCCGCGCTGGTCGTCCTTCCTCAGATAAGGCGGCTTGAGTGGTTCGTCCATAGTTGAGAAATCCTCGCACGGCTGCTAAGGGGCGCTGTCCGTGCTGCGAATGGCGCCTGCCAGGCCAGCCAGGTGGTGTTGGAGTGTGAAACTGCGAAGGAAGATCTGGCGGAGGTCTTCACCGGAGATGGCGCGGGTGAGGAGGGCCTGGAGGCGTTCTGCGATTTGGCGGGGCGAGCGAATGTCCACGAACCCGGGATAATCCTGGGGCAAGAGTTCGGGGATCGAGCGCCAGCGGGTGGTGATGACGGGCAGGCCGCAAGCCATGGCCTCGACCAGGACAAGGCCAAAACTCTCGGCGTAGTAGTAGGTTGGGAAGCAAAAGCAGTCGCTTTCGTTCAGAATGCGTTGTTTGGCGGGACCGAAGACAAAGCCGGCGTAAGTGACACAGGGGCCGCCCCGAAGGGCATCGAGGTCCTTTGAGCGGCCATGGTTGGGGCCTTCCTGGGCGACCGGCGGCAGGCGCAGGTCGGGCTGGGCCAGGCGTTGCTGGAACTCGTCGCGTTCGGCCGCATTGATGAAATCGCCGGCGATGGAAAGACGGATGAGGATGGGAGAATTGGCCTGGGCGAGCTGCCGGTTGGCCAGGGCAACGGCGTCCAGTGTGTCAAAGAGCCCTTTCTCACGGGTGCAATGGGCCAGGAAAAGCACCTTGAAAACATGCGGGTCGCCGCCGGCGCCCTCGAGGTCGGCGGGGGCAAGCTCGGTCCCGGAGAGGAGCTTCTGGCGGGCGGCCAGGCGCGCCTTGCGGCGGGGCAGGACATCCTGGGCGAAGTTCGGGCAGGGGTCGGGGATGCCATTGTTGACGACAACGATTCTGCGGGAAAAGAGCTTTTCGGCATCGGCCTGGTTGAATTTCGAGAGGACGATGCTCAGGTCCACTTGCTTCATCAGGCTATAGGTCAAGGCCCGCGAACGGAGTTGGACGACGGTTTCGAGCCATTTGGCCAGGCCGGCGGCGTGCCAGTGGAGGATGATGCGCCTGAAAAAGGGCCGGCAGAGCAGCATGACCAGCCAGTCGCGATAGAGGGCCGAGCGTTTGCCGGGGGCGGGGATGTAGTAGAGAGTGGTCACCCCGTATCGAAAGCGGCACCAGATCGCTTGCGCGCTGTAACCCAGGAGCAAGAGAAACTTGCCGATGCGGAAATCTCCGATGTCCTCGAGTTTTTGGGAGAGGCGGGCATTGACGTGGTAGCATTCGATGCCCAGCGCCGGCTCAGGGGCAGCCTCCGCAGCCCGGCGGCCCGGGGGCGGGGCGGGGCGGCGATGCCAGGGGCGCGGGGCCGCGCGGTGATCCCCGCCAAAGCCCGCCAGCATGAGCTGCACCATGTAGCTCTGCCCATGGTGGGGCGGCGGCGTATGGGCAAATACCAAGAGCTTCATTTTCGTGCCGATCCGGGCCCCATTGCCTGATTGCAGGAGACGGCGTAAGGGGTCTCCGATCGATGGCGTCGGAGGGGGACAGGCTCTCGCTGTGCCCAAGAACCAATGAGAGACTCCTTACGTCGTCTCCTGCAAAGGCGTGCGGGGAACTTTGTCACTGGCGTTGCCTCATGGGAGTATGTATATGGCGTTGGGCATGATAAACAAGCCAAAAATGACCCCGCCCGCCCGGGTGAACGTCCTGGGGGTGGGCATCAGCGCCATCAACCTGGATTCAGCGGTCGCCCTCATCGGCCAGGCGCTCGAGGAACGAGAGCGGGGTTATGTATGTGTCACCGGTGTGCATGGGGTCACTGAAGCCCGGAGCGACCCCGCCTTTCGCGCCATCCTCAACGACGCGTTTCTGAACACCCCGGACGGCATGCCGATGGTGTGGGTGGGAAAAATGTGTGGGTTCCGGCAAATGGGGCGGGTCTATGGCCCGGACCTCATGCTCGAGGTGTGTGGCCGCACCTGTGCCCGAGGCCGGACTCATTTTCTGTATGGAGGCGCCCCCGGAGTGGCGCAAGAGCTTAAACTGCGCCTCGAACAGAAGGTCCCCGGACTGAGAATCGTCGGCGCCCTCACCCCTCCTTTCCGGCCGCTGACCGCCGCCGAAGAAGCGGACCTGGCGGAGCGGCTCAAGGCGCTCCGGCCGGACGTCTTTTGGGTGGGGCTCAGCACGCCGAAGCAGGAGAAGTTCATGGCCCAATACTGGCAAAGGCTGGAAGCGACCCTGTTTTTTGGTGTCGGCGCCGCCTTTGATTTTCACGCCGGGCGTCTGCGGCAGGCCCCGCGCTGGATGCAGCGCAGCGGCCTGGAATGGCTCTTTCGCCTCGCCTGCGAGCCGCGCCGGCTCTCGAGGCGGTATCTGAGGAACAATCCCCTGTTTCTGGCCCGCCTCTTCTGCCAGATGACCCGAATTCGAGATTACCCGATGGAGTGACGGAGATTGGAGGCGAGGGTCGGAATCGGTCGCCTCAAGCGCGTTTTCAGCCTTAAAAATGCCCAATTTTACGATTGAGTCAAGCCCAACACCGCCACTACCTGACCCAGCACGTTTCCAACACCTTTGCTGACGTTTTTGCTGACAGTGCCGGCACTCCTCCGCGCACAATTCCTAGAGGCAAGAATCTTGGCGGATCGAGGCGGGTCAAGGTGGAGGCGCTCTGCTCTCGCTCATGTGCTTCGTGCACTACCTTGACGCCCGGAGCGCGGCAACCGGTGAAGGGAATCTGTGCTCTCAAACCAGCATCGACTGCTGGGCGGAGATACCCGCCGTCGCGCCGTGCGATGATGCCACGGTGACCGAGGGCATGAGGGGGTTGGCGAGGTCGCCTGCGGCGTAAATGCCGGGCATGCTGGTTTCGCGGTGCTCGTCGACCTTGAGGACGATGCCGAGGGGCGTATTAACCGTGGCGAGGCCCAGTGATTCATGCAGGCTTGCGGACGGCTTGGTGCGCGGATGCGCGAACAGGATGTCGACTGCGACATTGGAGCCGGTATCGAGCCTGACGGTGGCGTTATGGCCGCCGTGATGGGCGATCTGGATGATCCGGCCATCGATGACAGGTACGTTGCGGCGCGCCAGATCGGTCCGGATATCGGGCGGAATGTTGTGACCAGCGGCGAAGAGCGTCAACTTGTCGGTCCAATCGTGGAACAGCCTGACATAGTTGTGCGACTGCGGGCCGGACCAGACGAGGCCCCAATGCTGGCCGGCGAATTCAAAGCCGTCGCAATAGGGGCAGGGCACGATAGAGGTGCCCCAGCCTTCGGCGAAGCCCGGAATATCAGGCATCTGGTCGACGACGCCATAGCTCAGGATCAGGCGACGCGTCCTAAGGCTTTCGCCATCGGCAGTGAGGACGGAGAAACTGTCGATGGCGCCGGAGATGCTGTCGGCCCGGGCATTGACCAGCCCGATCATTCATTCGCGAGCGGCGTCGAGGCACCCATCAATTGGCAATGTCCATCAACATGTTCTTCAATGTCATGTCGAGTTGCTTGGCCACGACGTCGATGGCGGTATCGCCGAACAATGCAAATGTCGAAGAGGGTCGGTCGTATTCGATGACGGCGGTACCGTCGTCCGCGCCATACAACACCACGCGTATTGGCGCGTAGAGGCCCGCGGCCAAGTCGTGCTTCGTCATGGAGCTGGCCACCAGGAGATTGCCGATCCCATAGGCGACCGCCGGGCGAGGACTGCCTAGTTCCACGGAGAGCCCCACCCCATGTTCAATCGTGTACACGATCGTCAGGCCCGCAGGCGATGCCTGCCTTTCCAATTCGGCCCGTGCCCCGGCCATGTCCCCTTTTTTCATGAACGGAACCACGCGGTCGAGAGCCAGGGCCTGCACCCGCGATTCGAGCGCTGCCCTCACATCGCCGAACGACCGCGTGGACCCGATGCGGATGTGCTCCACCGTGAACAGTTGTGTCGTGACCCGATCTTC